>Ga0224511_10000108_pt1 | contig 27991 bp, 5 predicted proteins | sample SF_May12_sed_USG_2_FD_169988 | JGI IMG/M metagenome (GOLD analysis project Ga0224511, IMG submission 169988) | Sediment microbial communities from San Francisco Bay, California, United States - SF_May12_sed_USGS_8_1 | ecosystem: Environmental > Aquatic > Marine > Sediment | place: USA...
ACTGCTTCATTACAATATTACTGACCAATGACCGGACGAGATGATATGGACATTTGCAAAGGCTGGATGATACGATAGAATGGCTAGACAAACCAGGTCCGTCAAGGCGCCATTATAGGCAGGATGTCGATTAGCCAAAAGGAGTGTCACCCGTACTTTTACATCCGCGTTCGTCCTCTCCACCCACACATTCAGCGTTTCCGTCGCAGGGAATTGCACAGTTGCTTCCAGTGTTACATTTTATTTGCCCTGGTGCGCATATGTCTAATAAAAATTGAAAACATGTTCAAAGAAACAATGTTGCAAAATATGTAGAAAGGGTACCATGACAAAATGGTCCATACAAAACAAAAACTTAGACCAACACGAAACACCCATAATTACAAGACGAAATATTGCTTACAGTGCTCATATTTGAAGCTTACTTGAGTTTGGTACTGTTGTTTTGTTGTATATGTCCTATTTGCAATTAAAAGAACAGAACCAAGAATCAATCATAACAATGTCATACAGCATAATACAGGGAATTCTGTCATCGAAATAATAATTATAAATTGAAGATTCAAATAAGACATCAACAGACAAATCAGACGGGGTGGGTCAAGTTTAAGAACGTCATATTCGCACTCTCTACGTTTAAAAGAGAGAGAACTTAACAATTCAAGCCTAACATTTAAAAGCACACACACACGCACACGCACACACGCAGTGTGGTAGTTGTACTAGCTGAACCCAGGACTGAGTGGTGGTTATACTGGTTAAACCCAAGACTGAGTGGTGGTTGTACTGGTTAAAACCAGGACTGTGTGGTGGTTGTACTGGTTGAACCCAGGACAGTGTGGTAGTTTTACTGAATGAAACTATGGCAGTGTGGTGGTTGTACTGATTGAACCTAGGACAGTGGTGTGGTTGTACTGGTTAAACCCTGGACAGTGTGGTGGTTGTATTGGTTGAACCCAGGACAGTGTTGGTGCACTGATTGAACCCAGGGCTGTGTGGTGGTTTGAGTACAGGTTGAACCCATGACTGTGTGGTGGTTTGAGTACTGGTTGAATCCACCACTTTGTGGTGGTTTGATTGATTACTGGTTGATCACAGGACAGTGTGGATTGAGTACTAGTTGATTCCATGACTGCGTCGGGATTGTACTGGTTAAACACAGGACAGTGTGATAGTTGTATTGGTTGAACATAGGGCAGTGTGGTAGTTGCACTGAATGAACCCAGGACAGCGTGGTGGTTGTACTGATTGATTACATGACTGTGTTGTGGTTTAAGTACAGGTTGAACCCATGACTGTGTGGTGGTTTTATTGGTTGAACCCAGGACAGTGTTGTTGTTGTACTGATTGGACCCATGACTGTGTGGTGGTTTGCGTACAGGTTGATCCCATGACTGTGTGGTGGTTGGAGTACTCGTTGAACCCAGAACTGTGTTGGTTTGAGTACAGGTTGAAACTGTGACTGTGTGGTGGTTTGAGTACTGGTTGAACCCACCACTGTGTGGCGGTTTGAGTACTGGTTGATCCCAGGACAGTGTGGATGGAGTACTAGTTGAACCCATGGCTGGGTGGGGGTTGTACGGGTTAAACCCATGGTTTGAGTACTGGTGTTAACCAGGACAGTGTGGCTGGAGTACTGGTTGAACCAGGACATTGTGATTGTTGAACGTTTGGTTGAACCTAGGACGGTGTGGCTGAGGTAGTGGTTAAACCCAGAAATGTGCACAAGTGATGATTATACTGGTTAAACCCACGAATGTGTGGTGGTTGGAGTACTCGTTGAACCCAGAACTGTGTGGTGGTTTGAGTACAGGTTGAACCTAGGACTGTGTGGTGGTTAGAGTAAAGGTTGAACAAATGACTGTGTGCTGGTTGGAGTACTGTTTGAACCCAGGACTCTATTGTGGATGGCGTACTAGTTAAATCTAGGAATGTGTGCTGGTTGGAGTACTGTTGGAACCCAGGTCTGTGTGCTGGTTGGAGTACTGGTTGGACCCATGACTGTGTGCTGGTTGGAGTACTGTTTTAACCCAGGACTCTATTGTGGATGGCGTACAAGTTAAATCCAGGAATGTGTGCTGGTTGGAGTACTGTTGGAACCATGGACTGTGTGCTGGTTGGAGTACTGGTTGGACCCATGACTGTGTGCTGGTTGGAGTACTGTTTAAACTCAGGACTCTATTGTGGATGGCGTACTAGTTAAATCCAGGAATGTGTGCTGGTTGGAGTACTGTTGGAACCATGACTGTGTGCTGGTTGGAGAATAGGTTGAACTTAGGACTGTGTGCTGGTTGGAATACTGCTTGGACCCAGGAAAGTGTGGTGTACAGGTTGAACTGTGCAGTTGACGTACTGGTTGAACTGTTGGGGGTACTGGTTGAGCCCCGGACTGATGTATGCACCGAAACTTGAGTGGATGTAGTACTCATTGTTTCTTGCATGTAAAATAATTGTGTTTTGTTAATGTCTTAATTGTTTTAAACGAGTACATGCGCATGGGTGTTTTTGCTTATACCTGGATCGAGCTTAAGCGCACCATGACAAAATGGCCCGTACACAAACAAACACGTAGAACAGCACACATCACACATAACAAAAAGACGTATCAGACTTTCAGAATAAACTATTTTTTCTGTGTTTTTTCCCATTTTAATTTATATGTTGTAATATGTTTTATTAAAATGTTTTTCCCAAGAAATATTGAATCACCGCATCGGTACGGTCAATGACTTTCTTTAGGGGTTTAAATCAGATTTAAACTATAGCAAACCTCACTCCTAATAAACATTTACTGGAATGGTAAATAAAAACACTTACTACACCCAGTTTCGTCACATCCATCAGAGCAGTCGATTTTACCATCGCAAACTTTCCGTCCCGGAATTGCTATAACACTGCCTCGCATATTCCCAACATTGCAGATGAACCATCCAGTGTAGACTGTACATGCAAGGAAACATAATACAGATCTATTTAGCTTTCTACAAGACTAATATCTAATATAAAATTATGTTCTATAGTGTTGCAATTATTGTCAATCGGTGTAGCAATGCAAGTACATTGATGGACCCAATAACTCTGGTAAGGTTGACTGTTATAGATTAAAAGTAAAAACAAACGAAACAGCACATAAAGCAATGACTTATTAAATGATGACAAAGAAGAAAAATTATTGTCCAAAATCACAAGTCCCATATGGTTCATATTTGATATATAACATCATAAACCAAGGGGTCCTCGACCAACATTGTTCAAATTATGCAATTTGCGCCAAATATTGCTTCGCCCTAGGGGCCACAAACTCACAATTCAATAGTTATACTTGGCTGGATAACTTGGTCATTGCTTTTCAATTAAGTGACATAGGAACACTTGTTTGTTTGTGAGTGTTGCACTGTTACTCTTTTTGGTAAAATCATCATTTAATATTCAACAAACTTGGTATGATGAAAATAGCCAAATTTTCGATAAGTTTATAATTTAATAGATTGTTGACGCCTAAGGCTGAATCATGTTTCCGCGTAGACATACACGTGGTTTGGTACATTTTGATGCATGTAGTTGATCGTTAGTTGACGTAACATACTTAAAATAAAAGCTCCGGTTTTGTGGTTTAAACAAGATTTAAGCATTTTTAAAACCTCTTCATGGCAAACTTAGCTACAACACCTTTGTCATTGTCAATAGTTGCAGTTAAAAATATTTCAATCATCATGTTGACATATACAGGGTTGTGTAAGAGAACGGGCATACGTTGGTCAAGAACATTTTATCTAAACATTTAAAATACGTACTTGAATAATCGAACAGTTTAGCGAAGACATTTTCCCCTTCTCTACCGCCGGCATAATCTCTGTTACCGCCGCCATATTCTCTACTGCCGCCGCCATATTTTCCGCTACTGCCGCCATATTTCCATGGTGGAGGTTTGGGTCTCCCACCCTTACCTTTCGGAGCAGAATGGGCCTTTACGGCTAACAGAACGCATACCAGGAGTATGGTTACTACCGTATATGGCGCCATCTAAAGGTGATGGTAACCCTGTACACTTGTTCCGATTATGTTTCTGCAGAATGAGAGATATAAAAACTTCTAATAATAATTAAGTCACACTCGTGGACGTACATTGCACAGACACGTAAGCATGTACGCTATTGTGCTCACAAGAACTAAAACTGCCAACATAATTATGTTACGCACATTCAAGGTTTAAGTTTAAGTGTGCGTGATTTTTTTAATAAAACTGAACTTACTGTTAGGCCTCAAAAACGCTGTTTTACAAGGAATTTTGACTTTGTATCCATGTATCTTAATCAGCGCTGAGAGTGTGTAAAATTAATCATCTAAATAAGCAAAACATTAAGGACAGTAGACACCACTTTGAATTTGCGTTGAAATTGAAAACGTGCGCAAAATACAAGAATATACCTAGGTAATTAAATCAAACGAATAAATCCCTTCATTTGTCACTTAAGAAGGTGTAGTGTAACAATACTAATGACGTTTTATCCCACTTTCCTTCCCAGAAAAATGCCACATAACAATAATTGCTTTGACACTTGTGACTCGTTTAATTTAAGAGTATCAACTGCATTTGAGGCCACGTCACTGATATCGCCAATTACCAACGTTTATTTTATTTGAAAAGTACAAAAATAGAGTCCCATTTACATGTACGTAAGTTCACTACAGTGTAGTCATCGTAGCCTAGGGGATGACATCTCTCGTTTTACATTAACGAGCCAGGCTCTGAGAAAATCGCCCTTAAGTGAAAAAGTAGTATATGAATATTTTGATACTTAAGATATCTTTTTGTTATGTATGTCAATGAAAGATACACAAAATTGTATTACAACAAGCTGAAATGCATTAATTTTTCTAAGGATAAGACCAGTGATAAATCACGTTCCTTTGCTAATTACATCAAAAGGGTTTTGTAAGCAATATATACAAATGAGTTAGGGCGATTTTCTCAGAACCTGGCTCATTTCATCATTGCTACGTTAACGAACATAGTGCATTGCGAACATAAATTGAGTTGAAAATGTATGATTCACGTTAATAGTTAAACACTCCTTTTATTTTTTATTTTGTTGTAAGAAAACAAATTGCAAATGAGAAAAAGCCCTTTGTTTCAGGTGCATCTTCCAACAAGAAAACTTAAAGGCAATTCTACACTAAAGTTGTGTTTAAGTGTTTGTTTCGCCATGTTCGTTACTAATGGAGGTTCAGTACAGCCCACGCTCCCCCTCCTTCAACCTGTTTAAACGGCGTTTTTAACGCGTTGTGGTTTCAAAGCGTTTAAAGTGTTTAAACGCCGTTGGAATGCGTTGAAGGTGAAAAAACGACTAAAATAGGTTTGTCTCAAGCGGCAGAATATAGCATCTACATGTACATGACGATTGTGTAATAAATTCACAATTGAGTAAACCAGACTTTTTTCTAAGTGTTAGATATAAACTCATTAACAATGGACAGTTTTACAACTTTCAATCATTATCATTTATAACTGTACATGGTCAATTTTAATCCAATAGATGAGGATTTTATTATCAGCTGACAATATGACCTAGAAAATACAAAAGAAAGCATACTTCCTGTTTGTGATCAACGTTATCACAATATCAAAGAGAATATGCCCTTTGGGAAGGAGCTTCAAAATTTGTGGAACTATCCATTGCATAATCCAGACCAATTTCTTAGTCTTAAGTGCTTGAAATCTTATTAAAACTAAAAAATGGCCTACATTTGAAAAAAACTGTTGCGAATGGGCAGGCAGGTTCTGACTAAAAATCTATTGTTTTTGCACTTCATACATGTAATGCCAAGCCAGTTTATTAAAGGCCTAAGTACCCCAAATAGGAAGTTCTTAGGCGAGGTAGCATGCTGAGTGTTTGATAATACACCTACAGGTAAGTAAAATGTGCTTATGCTTCTAACAAAATGGCTTAAATGGAGTGTTTTAGTATCAATTCAAGCCTAAATGTGTCTGCTGTAAACTGAAACTAAATTTGGCACTACATTTGACTTATACTTGTATCCTACCGCCTTTAATCTATATACATGTATGTAAACACAACATGGCGGGCGCTAGAGGTTCAAAATCTAGTGTGTCATTTCAAATAAAATTATTTTGAGTTACATTACATAGAAATTCATAAAAATTGCACATGTTATAGAGTTATTACCCTATCTTTCCACCCATGTATAGTGTCATATCAGAATATTCCTTGGTCATATCAAAAATGTTGTCAAACTCTGTGGTTGTACTATAGAATTAAGAAGAAAATGAATTGCGAAATTCCAACCTGAATAGCGCATTTTGTACTGCGCATACTTCAGAAGCGTTGATATGCGTTTCAAACATTTCAAAGTCCGTTAAAGCTTACGTACTTCTAATGTTTTGCCCTTCTTTGTTTATATTAAAAAGGCTATGTTTCAAGCTAAAACATATATCATTTCTAGTGATTCAACATTATAAACACCATATAATATTATATTTCTAGTGATTCAATAGTATGAACACCATATATATTCGGAAAGTTCGCACCAAAAGCAATCATTTAAAAAACGATATGTCATGTTTTAATAGCAAAATAAATGTCATATAAAAAATTTCTTTTTCAAAATCGCTTGTTTCGTATCGGTGTTCTCTGCAAGTGCACACTCGCATATCTCTACACCAAAAATATATTAAAGATCTAACAAAATGGGAACCATCACAGACATTTGATCATATGCAACAGACACAGTGTATGAAAATAATAGTTTACAAACATGTTTGCAATCTCAACAGCATTTATTAAGAAACATTCATTTTTAGTTAGAGGTTCTAGTGCGTAGGTTTTTCTAATATTACGTATTACCTAAATAGCGTTTTCTTGAATGGCGTATGCGTCTTCATTTAAGGGTTCCGTCAACAATCCATTGCCTACGTCTTAATCATTTACTCAATGTAGATTCTACCGTATTTGATTAACAACTAACATATACGTACATTTAGAAAATAAAATAAATATAGTGAGTTAAATATTTCATAGTTTTAAAATTTATTATAGAAAAAAATACAGTTGGTAAATCGTGTATTACAAATTTAATATATATTTGCTTTATGTTTCTTAGAATGTTAAAGCAAAATATCCATTATATCACCACACATAATGTAACGATTATTGTCTCTTATATAAATGTTCTTTTGTCGTCTCTTTCAAAATTATGTATGTTGAGGTAAAAGCTGTGTACATGTATGTAATACATAAATTGCGAGAGGTTTTGTAATTTTATAAATAAAATGTCTGTATATTGCGACCGAACAGGTTTACAGTTTACTCTTAATCAGTAATAATAAATAAATGACTAGGGTAATATTTTATGCATACTTTTTACTATCCCTTATTTGCCCGTAATGGGCAGCACATTACACTGTAACATATAGTTGGCATAAACTAATTCACAATTAAATTGTTTAAAATATGTAAAAGCACACGTGCGGCATTAAAAAAAATTCTAGCAAAACGTCGTCGTTGAAAGTATTATTTTTATCATGCCGTTCTTCAAGAAATTAATGACGATAATTGTAAAGCTTGTTGTCGCAGAATATAGCATATAATACAATTACACATGCGTATTTCGGACTAAGTTCTTAGTGTTAAATATAAACTCATCAACAATGCGTATTCTAGACCAATTTCCTTGTCTAAAATTGAAAGCAATCATTCGTTTGTCAGCTCTTGTGTCTAAAGTTTTCCACATGTAAAGCAATGTAACGTCAGACAAACCAAGTTTGCACGCTCCCAAATGGTTGCGCTTCAATGTGCAAATTGAACATCAGGTGCTCCCAAAGCTGGGACAAAGAGGTGTTTTAAAGAGCCTGCATCTGCCGTTCGATTTTATAACTTTTCTCGGCTTTGGGTTTTTTGTGCGAAGATTTTACAGTCAGAATTAAAAATAAATTCACCACAACTCGTAGAAATATTTAATTAATCATACTAGCTTAGATTTATATTTAAACCTTCAGGAAAACACTTGTTTTCAGACAGCAGACGAGGGCTATAAGATATTAACTTTATATTAATTTGGGCGCACAATCGCATGTGTAAGCAAATCAAAAAGGTATAAGCTATACAACGTGTTTGTAATAATTCACATTTGAAGCGTGATGGTCCACTAGAATACGACTAGATTGTATCTACAAATGTAATTCAGTGTGTATGTCTTATTAATGGCGTTCAGTGTAATCATTTTGCAGGAAAACGGGCAGACGAATTCTTGATTAACTATTTTTTATTAACATATTTGTCTTGGAAGGGATTGTTGACGACATGAACTTCATTGTACAAACAGTGGCCATGTGTTTAAAAATCAATGTAATAAACAGGGAGGATAAATGTCTTACATTCGTATCTTGTATAACTGAAAAGAACGACGTGATAGGTCAGTGGCCATAACATAAAAGTGTACTTTTTTATTATCTATTATATTTTCTTTTATTCTAAATCATACATAATAAATGCATTATTATTTTTTTAGAATAATATAATTTTATTCATTTTTTCCCGTTTAACATGGGTTTCATCTTTGGTTACATGTAGATCTATATGGAGTTGTTATTTATATAATTACATTTGTAATAAAAGAATTCAACTATATATAGTGCTTAAGTTTTTATTGTTTTCACATATATTTTTAAGTACTTTCCTCGTTTCTCATATTGATTTTCTTGTCAACGATACTTAAGCCGAAAATTATTCATTCTGATATATAACGTTTACTTCAAAAGTGTGCGTGTGCATTTTGGTAATCATTATTTTTTAAATCAAATCATTCTTTGTTGAGATATTCAGTGAACAATTTCGATATTATTCACTCTAAATGATAAACACAAACACGAGAGTGTTCGCACTTTACGCACGCTAACGGGCGTAAATTTATCACAATAGGTATCGTAATGGCGTCACAGTATACTAACGGTCTTCACGTGCAAAGGTTTTAAGATACATGTATCTACCTAAACGTTATCTTAAAAATTATTGTTCCGAAACTATATTGCCTAATGCTAGGCAACGCTTTAAAAAAAATATATATATGGTATAAGCTTACATATCAAACATATATCAAATTTGGATGCAAAGAAAGTGTAGCTTTATTCCTCCAAAAGAAAGTCAAAGTAAAACGTAATTTTACAGTTATATTAATTTAACTTGCAAAACAATATAAACAATATAAACAAATGTTCAGTATGTCTCATCGTCAAAAGCAAAGGCTTGATTTTAACATTTGTTTATAATTGTAACAAACTGAAATGTACAACATTTCAACCTGGTTTTGGGGACAATTGTGTTGCGTTCGAAGTGCAAAGACAGTGTAAATTCTGTGTTGTTCTTGTTTAACACTGAACATGACAATACACTTTGAATAAATTGTGGGTTTCTGTCTTTATTTAGACACGTTTATAGTGTTTTATCATCCTTTGTTTGGGATAAACTTTGACGAGAAGTTAATTGACTAAATTAAATATAAAAATACTTATACTGCAGGCCATGTTCTCTGTCTGCAGACATGAGCTATACGATATCAACTTATTTTGGGGGCAAAATTGCATGACTTTGTGTAAACAAAACAAACATGGTATAAGCTATACAATGTGTTAGTATTAAGTCACAATTGAAGTGTTATTGTCTAATAGATTACGACGTTGTTGTTTCTGCTATTATAGTAAAATACGCCTTATGTATGGTGTCCAGCGTAATCATTTTGCAGGTAAACGTGCAGACAAATAATTATCTTCTTTCTATTATTCATAAATTGTCTTTCTTAAGAGATTGGCGACGCCTTGAAATTATGAAACCAAATACAATCCTAAGATAAATCCAACGTTACACGGACGTATAAACAATGTGGTCATGGTAGTATGCATGTAATGACCAATGTTATAAACCGTAATGATAAATGTCTTAAATCAATACCTATTCTATATTTATTTACCAATTTTGTCTATTTTGTTTAGTTTATTCTATTTGACACGAAAATATTGCAATATATATTTATTTTAGAATATTATAATATTATTAAGATATTTGTTCTGTATTTGTTCCGTTTAACATGGGGTTTATCTTTGTTTAGATGTTGTTCTAGTATACATTATTAATTCAAGACCCTAACCCTAACCCTCTTGAGGACAAACGTAAACACACTTTTGAGTCCGTTCCGTACAGAAGTGTAATAACGAATGGTGGAAGAGACATACAAAAGCAATTTCAGAAGTCCCTGAAGTACAACTGCTTAATTAGGACATTATGTGACTCGACTTTTTATGCAAATACGGTGACACAAGACATGACAAATAAATGACGAGTTGGCATCTAACCTTACGTAAGTGGTCTACAATACCCGGATTAGAGTGAAATTAAAGTAAACTGATATAACAAATATCTAGATTGATATATAAGAACATTTAATAACGTTTTCTATAGCATTGATTTACTAAACTTAAACTGCGTCCGTTGTTCTGTGTCACGACAATGTATTGACCGATAAATATTCTGGATGTTCATAGGGCAAAATCGAAAGATTTAAATGTATCATAATGGTATGTGTTTGCAAATCATAGAAGTTGTTATTAAAACGCTGAATTGCGGTCATAATAACCTTTACTGTGTTTTAATGATCCTACAATATTTGGTTATACTTAAAATGTCCTTACGAAATTATCTTTAAATATACCATACGATTACTACCAGAAGCCGAGCAACGTTATAAACTAGAACGGCAGATGCGTTTAAGGCTGATTACTTTACAGATTTTGGACAGACTGAAGTACAACTTTCAAATTAAGGCTAAGGCACTTGGCACATTTAGTGTGTCTGTTGTTACATTGCTTCACATGTAAAACGTTGAAACACAAGAGCTGACAAATTAGTGATACGTGTCCATTATATACATTGTATAGTCATTAAACGTGCTAACTTAAAGGCGGTTACTGAACATGTCTTGGAGTAACCATTAAAGTTTAAACATATATAACAATAAAAAACAACAAAAAAAACACGAAAAACACAGAAAAAAAACCCGTTTATTTTATATGTATGTGACGTCTTGTTGATTCGCCTGTTTCGAGTTGTTTTAATTATTTGTTTTGTACTGGCTATTTTGTCATGGTGCCCTTAAACTTGACCATATATACATTGTTTGCAACATATTTTCTTTAAACATCTCTTCAATTTATATTTGGCAACCCATGTCATAAACTAACTTGCGTGTGTAGACCAGTGTTGTTGGTGCTATTTAATTTTCTGTCATGTATGGTTCACAAAAAATGAGTGAAATAATTGACAGCCTACATAAATTATTAGCAATGGCAAAAACACTTTAAATGACCAATACTTTAAAATGATTATACACAGCCAATCAATAATGCTTAAGAATTAGAGCGATACCATTAAGATTTAAATAACACAGCGACAGTGTTTAAATAACACTTAAAGGGTCCACTTCGGAAATAACGTATGATTTGAACGCGTTTAGATAGACACAAACCGGTCCGCGCTAAAAGACAATTTTAAATGTATTATGGATGTAAATTTCCTATATATCAATAGGGCACTAAAGGTATTATCAGCGGTCAGAGTTTGATCCTCAGTGTTGCCTATAGCATTTGATCTGTCTGATTATTATGCTTTGTATTTTAGAATTGAATAATATCCTCCACATGTCCCTTAATTAGGCAGGTATTAAACTTTCTTTGAACATCTTTTCAACTTATATAACCCTCTTCTGTGATATTAAGATTATTTCAGGCACTTAGAATCTCTAAGTTTGGATACTTGTATGACTTATTACTTACTAAAGCTGGTGTTAAGTGCTTGTGTGGCGGCTGTAAAATGTCGCCCGTACTACATCATAGTGTAGTCATATTTTTTGGACTGTACATGTATGTTGTTTACATTTGAAAATGGAGTTCTGCTCATGGCTAGGGGGCGTCAGTGGTGTGGCATCATTCATTACTACTGATGAACAGCTTCAATAAAACCGAGGCTGCTGTTTTCTCGTGCAGGCTATTCTTTCTGAGGTATTTCCCTTTTATCAGTTTATTATGATAGCTTAGGGATAGAAACGACATCATTATAACAATAATAATATGACGTACACTTGCTTAAAAACCAGGTTATGATGTGTAGTTAGTGACAAAAACTGAATGCAATCATCATCATCAAGGCGATATGTTCCTAATTCAATATAATTATCCTGAGTTACCAAGCTTAAACATTGTGTGTCAGTCCCCGGGGAAATAACCAGATTTGTTCTTAGCTTTCAAATCTCCCAACCGTCGGATCAAACATAGTTCCTTAATGTTAATTCGTCGGTTTAAAGGCTCAAACTGATAAGTCAATTGTTCTAACAAAACATCACAACTCATTTAAAGAATATTGTCTCCTCCAAACAGGACCTCCGTCATTGAACCCACCCATAGGGATTGGTTCTGGGTATAAACAACATCAAAAATTGTTATATTCGTGTACTTAAACCAATGAGATATTGTTGCTTTCATAGGACCGCTAGATACTCGACCTCTTGTAGTTACCAGAATAGCTATATGGTGCCAGATTGTCGTTTGACAATGGCATTTAATGAGCTGTTGAAAACGTGGTTATACTTTTTTCGGCGGCTAAAGAGAACATCAGTGGAGGTCAACAGTATCGAATATGATAAAAATGTTCGATCTGCTTTTATGCCCAGCAACATCTGATTGAATGGATTAAATTGAATTGCAGAAAGTTGTCTCAAAATGTCTTTGAAACGACAATGGTAATTTAACAAATGTATGAAAATTGCGTCCTAGATTTTGTAAACAATCATCGGAGGGTAATAAAATTCAGCAACTAAACAAGATATTCGAATTGTAAAACCCCTGTCACACCAGAGTGGCGTCCTTACGGCGTTCCCGCAGCGTTCTAAAAATGCAGATCGCTGAGGTGCGCGCTGTGCAGTCGCCAGCAACGCTGTGTGTGCGCTGTGCAATCGCCTAGAGCGCCATGCGGCGGCGTTTGTTTTAAGCATGTTCAAAATAAACGCCGCGGCTTGGCGTTTGCACAGCGTGTTAGACAGAGCGCTGTGTGAACGCTGTGGGGACTTCTAGAGAGCCGTGGGCGCGTAGTGGACGCCCCACGTGCACGCTGTAATGACGCCATGTAAATCCTACATTTGGAGTAGGCGTTTGCAATGCATTTTGTTAACAATACAATTAAATCATAAAATGTATCATAATATAAAAATACTAATTATAATAAATGCAAATGGTATATGTTTCATTAAACTAAAAACTCATACAGGTTGACCATAGTTTGTCTAAACCACATCATTATAAAATCTATTCAATGTACACTATTTAGAATATGTGTGTTACTTAATATGTTGCAAGTCCTGCGTGACTTGAAACATTTTAACTGTTAAATACTATGACGAATTGCTTCGAAAAGTAAAAGTAGATCACTATTTTTGCAAAATAGGGTTGCTCAAAATATATAATAAATAAGTAAAAAAATCTTAAACGATATGATCTCTGTGAGAACGCTGTCTGCGCGCCTTGAGTACGCTGTGTGCGCGCCGTAAGCGCGCTGTGAGCGCTTCGTAAACACGCTGCAGCAACTGCTTGCGCGCCGTATAAGCATCATAGACGCTATAATGACGTTGTGTTAACGACGTGTGGACGCTGTAGGGACGTTGTGGGGACGTTGTGTACACGCTTTAACTGGTCAATTTGATAATATTAGGGGTATTTCGCGGCGAACCCACAGCGCGCTAACATGTTTTATGAACGCTGTACAAACGCTGTGGGATCGCCGTTTGGTGTGACAGGTGCTTAAATTATGCATTGCACGAAAACATTATGTGATTTCTTTTAAGGAATATAAAAGTGCTGAGTAATCAGCCCTCGTCGTTGTCGCACATTGAACGCTACTGAACTTTAACTCGAAAGTATAAGACTTTGGGTCTTTACCTCGTATCTCTCTTGTCTTTTGCTTACAACAGACACAGACGTTTAACTGTTAGTGGCTAATTATATATGTGTCTGTTTTATTTGTTTTATATCTTATACATGTACAATGTGCTTTATAAAAACAATTGAATATCTTTTTTACAAAATATGATCCATTTTGTCCAAATTACATGTAAACTGATAGAGGACATGTCTGCGTTTCCGTTTCGCCGATTGGTTGCGAAAGTGGTTTTTTCTTGTGGGTGGCGAATTTTAGTTTTCGTCCGTATGTCTTTCGCAGAAACTGTCGGAGTTTTCTGTTGAAACCGCCTCACTAGATCTATTATGGCTAATGTCAGCTTATGTGTTAAAGCTATATCTGCCTGCCTGCCTGCCTACCTGTCTAATTAAGGTGCTAATTAATATTTTCTTAAATATAAGCAGGTGAAGTTGAAAGTTTTCAAGCGTATACTATTTTAAATATTTGCCAATCTAGGACAAACGTGGAACCACTTTTGAGAACGTTCTGTACATAAGCATAATAACGAAAGGTAAAAGCGATAATAGAAAGCAACTTCAGAAGTCTTTGAAGTACAACTGCTTAATTGGGAACTTGTCTGACTCGTCTTTGTATGCAAATACGGTGTCACAAGACCTGACAAATAAATAAAAAGTTTTCATCAAACGCATTTTGGATTAGAGTCAAATTAACGTAAACTGATACGTTTAACGTTTTTAAGAACGTTTTCAATAACGATGACCTACTACAATTAAACTGTGTCTGTTGTTCTGTGTCACGACAATGTATTGACCGATAATTTCTTTTTTGGATGTACATAGGGACAAATCGAAAGTTTTGCAAACAATAGCAAGTGTTTCTTAACAAAGGATGAATTTAGGTCAAGCAGTTAAAATACCAATTTATTATGAATAAGCCATTAAGCATATATTTATAGAATAACTACAAAAAAGTTATGCAATTGAACCATTAATTTTAAATATAATCTTGACCTCTGATAAATAACCTTGACTATGAAGAAATGATGAATTCTACATCATGTGGTTATACGTTAAATGTCCTTACGAAACCATCTCAATATCTACCCTGCGTTTACTATCGAGCAGAGTTATAAACTCGAACGGCAGATGCGGTTTAAGCACTTATTTTTTTACAGATTTGGAACTGCCTGAAGTTCAACTTTCTAATAAAACATCAACCACTTGGTACCGTGCACATTTTGGTTTGTCTGGCGTTACATTGTGGCACATGTGAAAACGTTGATACACAAGAAAAACCATTTCCATTTATATAGTAATATAACGTGCTTACGCGGTTTCTTAACATTTCTTGGGAAAATCATTAAAATTGTAATAATAAAAGAAAAACACAAAAAAAATTGAATAACTATTACGAGTGTTGTTTTGCCTGTTTCGTGCTGTTGTAAATTATTGTTTTTACTGGCTATTTTGGCATGATTTTTATTTGGTCATCCATTTCTGAAAGTAACTTGCATAAGTAGACCTGTGTACTGGGTGCTATTTGAAGTTATGCCGTGTAAGGTTAAGGAAATGACTTGGTTGATCATTTGATTGATTACTTACGACTCAGATAGTGTAAAAAAGCCGTAAACTATTCAAAATGGGAAAAGAAACACTTGAAATGATCATTCATATAAAATGTTTATACGCGGAAGATTGATCATGCTTAATAATTATGACGATACCATTAAGTTTAAAATTAGACATTGATAAAAAATAAACAGCATCAATTTAGATTTTGGTACAGATTTCACACAGGAATTAAACGAATCCATACATCACAAAAGAAAGCCGTGACGTTGTTTACGCTTTGACAGGTGCCCCTAATGATAATAGCATAGCTTGAACTGCTGTTTCTTGCAATATAGAACATGCACGATATACATGTTATAACAGCTTATTGAAAGATTTGTTACTTATAAAAGCATGCAGATTCGACAGTCCATCATGGTTAACAGCTTTGCAGTATAGGGTTTGCCTGTAGTGAAACATATGGCGTTTTGCGTTCAAAGGGATGGCACATTCCGTACCAGGAGAACTTCTATTATATAGTTAAAACTTACTTAATGTTTTATTTTCAGACAATTTTAGGAATGTAATCACTTGTGAATTGCAAAGCTGATTTGTTACTGAAGTTGAATGGTGTGTTAAATGATATGTTAAGCAGTTGTCAGTTAAATTCTATGACATGTCAACTGTTCCATGTTACGAAATAATTATTTTCTTCAAATTAATGATACTGTTACAAAACAAAAACAATCTCCAATTAGCTAATGGTCTAAATATTTGTTATTATTGACATTATTTAAGCATGCATTTTAAAGTGTAGACAACCGAAAACGTTTATTTATATAAATGTTTTATATCAACATAAATTGCAATATACTTAAAACATTATTATCTTTGTCAACTCTGATACACGTGTAATACATAAGCAGCCATTAGAATAAATAGTGTGTAGCTTTCAATAAAAATCTCCAACAGTTTCCCCAAAAGACAAACGGGCCGAACAGAAAATTCGCCACTCACGAAAAGGAAAAGAACAACCTTCGCAACAGTCGGCTAATAAAAACCGAAACAAAAACATCCTCCATCAGTTTACATGTAATTTGATCATACTTTGTAAAATTATTATTTGTTTGGTTATATTACGCATCTACATGTAGTACAAACAATAAAACAAGTAACACAAAAATATCGATTTCGTTTTGACTGTTACAAATATGTTTAATGCTTAAGACAAAAAAGTTACAATGACGCACAACGTATACTTTCGAGTTATAATAACAAACATTAAGTAAACAATTTCTCTATCTCGTTTAAAGTTGCTAGATCTGTGTCTTGATACAGTGTACCCTTTTAATCGGTCACAAACGTAACACTATGTTTAGCATACTCAATTAATTAACATAGCAAAAGGAGTGACAAAAGTTCGTGTATAAATAACATGCATGAATAACTACATTTCGCAGACTCCAATATTTACAGGAGTAGACTTTACTGCTTAAAGTTGGTTGAAATGTTAGATGTAAACACTTTTGACCTAAAAGTAAAGATACAGGCATCTTGAAAGTAAGACCTTTGTAATGGATTCACAGATTTGCAGCTAGGTAGAAGTTTCAAAAACTTTATTTTATTGAAACATATATCATTTACAGACGATCCACCGGACCGCTTTTCAGTTTTTTCTTTTTTGATTTTATAAACAAGATTGAAATTTTTCATTCTATTCATATTGAAGGGAGATAATAAGGTGTAAAATTACTTTCCTTTAATTTAATTTAAGCAAATAAAGGTAACTTGCATTTTCAAAAGAATATTCAACCGTTGAAAAGTTAAAGCATAATATATATCACATTTTAATGAAAACAACTTGTTTATATTTTGATACAAAAATACAATTGTGTATCCTGCATAGTCCATTACAAAGGTCTTACCTTAAGTGATGGATATTAATACACCCCGATGATAGTTTAAGACATATTTGTCTTTTAATATCTGTTAAATTAACAATGACGTTTAAAATACGACTTTAATATTACTGGGTTTCAAAGCAGATTGTCGCCCACACAACCTGCATAATGTTCGATACCGTTGACCCCTTCTGATATTCTCCACAGCCAACAAAATAAAGTATACACACGTTTTCAACACCACACTTAGTGACATTGTCAAAAGACAAACTGACGCCAAAGAGCTATTCTGGTAACGACAGCTGGACAAGTGTCTGGCGGTTCTGTGAAAGCAAAATTATCTATTTGGTTTCAGCAGACAAGGATACCATTGTTCAATATTGTGTAGATCTCGAATCAATCCCTATGGGCGGTTTCAATGTCAGACATCCTGTTTGGAGGAGACACACTTATGTCCGTTGCGATATTTTGTTAGGGGAATTGATTAATCAGTTTGATATGTGTAATTGCTCTTACTGAAAATGTGGATGTACAATTAAATTATTTCTTCCGCATAACCAAATTTAATTTAAAACATAAACCTAAATAAGTAACATGCTTATGATTTAGCCAATAAACCGACGAATTAACAATAAGGAACTATGTTTGATCAGACGATAGGGAAATTGGAAAGACATGAACAAATCTGATTTCCACGGGGCCTGGCAAACAAGGTTTAAGTTGGTAACTCACGAAATATTAGATTAAGACCATATCGCATTGATGTAAATACATCACATACATCATGGGCCATACTAGTAAATCGCAAATTAAAAGTATATTTATTTGTGTTACATACTCTGAGAACACATAATACAGCTTATCAGTGGATTAATTGGTTACATTTATTGTGGAATGCACTATATAAAGTTAGGACCGTACAAAGATAATGGTTTTTTGTTTTTCTAGTGTAGTTCAATAAGGTTGGTAGGGTCATTGCAAGTATAAGATAAAGCTATGTTGCAAGTATGCTGCTGATGTATCAACTTACTCCTACAATTATTGTAATACGCTGGGTGTCTCCAAAATGGTAATATTTGAATTATTGTACTAAACGTATCTGCATTCAGTTTTTGTTATTAACAAAACTATATAACCTGGTTATTAGGCAAGACTTTATTAGTGTACCTTATATAATTAATGTTCTAATGATATTGTATATATCGCATAATTTGTCATAAGTCATGCATGTATCTAAGCTTAGAGCTTCTGTGTACCTAAAATAATTTTAATATCACAGAATAGGATTACAAGCCTAATTTAGGGACATGGGCAGGATATTATACAATTCTAAAAAACAAGGCATAATGATTAGACAGATCAAATGCTATAGGAGGATCAAACCCTGACCGCTGAAAGTACCTTTAGTGCCCTATTGATATATAGGAAATTTACATCCATAATACGTTTAAAATTGTCTTTGAGCGCGAATCGGTTCGTGTCTATCTAAAAGCAAAGCATACGTTATTTACGATGTGGACCCCTTAATAATAAAGGTAATTAATGTTTCTTTATACATAATGTATATAGTTAGTACCTGTATATAGTATGTTTAAGATTTAAGTTAAATTCAATTGTTTCGCGTAAATATAGCTGTATGGCGTTTTTTCCCCATAAATGCCACCAATACCTATAATTGCTGTCTTCTTTTAATAATAATTAAAACCACACCTGCGTCATGTGTCCTTTTGCAATATTTAACAAGAGTCGGCCGGAACCAGGTAATGCTCCCCGAATAGGTATTGGACATAGAGAAGTAGTTTGTCAAAAGTACAAATGTAGTTGTAAAATCCGACTTAAAATAACAAAGTTCTGGTGCGTGCAACAGTTGTGTCAATATGGTGATTAATTATGTAAAATAATTGTAAAATCTGACTTTAAATAACTAAGTTATGGGGCGGACACGATTTTGCTGAAAGGTCATGCATTGAGCTTCAAGGTAGCAGCCCAATTTTTGAATGCGACATGTCGTCTCAACATGGTGATCATTTCTGTGAAATTGTTTCGAAATCTGACTTTAAATAACAAAGCTATGGGCCGGACACGATTTTGCTGCAAGGTCATGCAGTGACCTTGACCTTCAAGGTGGCGACCCAAATGTTGCGCGCGACACAACGTCTCAATATGGTGATCATTTCTGTGAAATATTTTTTGAAATCCAACTTCAATTAACAAAGTTATGGGCCGGACATAATTATGCTGCAAGGTCATGCTTTGACCTTGACCTTCAAGGTAGCGACCCAAATGTTGCGCGCGACATGTTGCCTCAATATGGTGATCATATCCGTGAAATAGTTTCAAAATCCTACTTCAAATAACGAAGTTATGGGCCAGACACAATTTTGCTGCAAGGTCATGCTGTGACCTTGACCTTCAAGGTAGCGACCCAAATGTTGCGCGCGACACGTCGTATTAATATGGTGATAATTTCTGTGAAATATTGTTTAAATCCAACTTCAAATAACAAAGTTATTAACCGGACACGATTTTGCTGCAAGGTCGCGCTGTGACCTTGACCTTAAACGTAGCGACCCAAATGTTGTAGGCGACACGTCGCCTCAATATGGAGGTCATTTCTGTGAAATAGTTTCGAAATCCTACATTAAATAACAAAGTTATGGGCCGGACACGATTTTGCTGCAAGGTCATGCTGTGACCGTGACCTTCAAGGTAGCGAACCAAATTTTGCGTGCGATACGTCGTCTCAACATGGTGGTCATTACTGTGAAATAGTTTCGAAATCCGACTTTAAATAACGAAGTTATGGGCCCGACACGAATGGGAGGTACAGACTGACGGACGGACGGACGGACAAGGCGACGACTATATGCTCCCCCGAAATTTTTCGTGGAGCATAATAAACAACTAAACTTGTGTTATAATTTATCCTGATTGACAGTTGTGGAACTTTCCATTGATTGTTTAAATACATTCAGATTATAATACGTGCATAACACATTAACATAGAAGCCTTATAATTCCTAGAATAATACTTATTTTTGTGCAATATGCTCTTCGAATAATTGAATTACGATAAATGTAAGGCTTGTTTTTCAGTTATATAAAGAATCTGATACAATTAAAACAGCGTATTCAAGACTAATTTCTTAGTGTTAAATATATGCTCATTAAAAAGCAAATTCCAGACCAATTTCTATGTCTTAAATTGAAACATATCACTCTTTTTTCAGCTCTAGTGTCTTAACGTTTTCTCATGTGAAGCAATATAACGCCAGACAAACCAAATGTGCACGCTCCCAAATGGCTGCGCTTCAAAGTGAAAATTGTACATCAGGTGCTCCCAAAGCTGGGACAAAAAGGTGCTTAATAGAGCCCGCATCCGCTGTTCGATTTTATTACTTTTCTCGGCGTTGGCTTTCTTCTTTCTGTATATTTAACGAGGTTTTAGTATGGATAAAATGATTAAAAATATAACAAAACTCAAATTGATCTTGATATCATAGCTTAGATTTACCTTTTTAACCTTCGGTAAAAAACTTTATGATAAGATACAATATTGATTGGCATAATATGCAAAGAACAACTTCCCATTAACGGGCTTAAAGTTTGTTAATTGTTATTTCTATTAGATGAACTTAATAACAATTCGAGTATAAATCTACTTGAATTTCATTGATTATGTAAGAAATTTAAAATTCTGCCCTAGTATGCTCTACAAATGTATTTTTTTTTCATGTATGTGTCTTCTTTCTTGCTGCATGTTGTAAAGGTAACACGATTTCTTTTTTCCGATATATTTCTATCAGTTATTTTCATCCAGTAATTTTAAAATAGTGAATTTTAAATAAAAAAGAAAAATCCCTCGGGAAACATAGCCTGCAATGGACAATAAAAGCCTCTAGTTTATCGAAGCTGTTCATCAGTGGCAATGAAAGATGCCACACCACTGACGACCCCCCTCGACCCGAACATGAGCGGAACTCCCTGAGGACCTTTTTGTATCCTAACGTTTACCGAAAATATTAGATTGACGATAAAACGTTTTTGCTCCGTCTTAAAAAATCATTTTAACCAGAGAAAGGAGCTACTTTTTGGTGGATTCGCATCTAGTTAAAATCTAGTTACAGTTTTAAAAAACCTTTGTCCGTCGTCGTCCGTCGTTCGTCGTCCGTAAACTTTTTTACTTAAACATCTCCTCTGAAACCACTCTTTGGATTTTGACCAAACTTCATAGGAATGATCCCTGGGTGGTCCCCTACCAAAGTTGTTCAAATGGTTCTGATTGGTTGCATAAGTAGGTCACGGGGTCAAAAAGTAGGTTTTCAAAATGCAATTTTCAAAAATCTTGTCTGAAACTACAATGCCCAGAGCTTTCCTATTTGGTATATATCATCATTTAGAGATCATCTACCAAAGTTGTTCAAATTATGCCCCTGGGGTCAAAATTGGCCCCGCCCCGGGGACACAATTTTACATTGAATTATATAAGGAGATGTTCCAACGACATCTTCTCTTGAACCACTAACGGTAATTTGACCAAACTCAACATGAATGGTCCTTCGGTGGCCCCCTACCAAAATTGTTCAAATGGTTCTGATTATTTGCATATGTAGGTCACGGGGTCAAAAAGTAGGTTTTCAAAATGCAATTTTCAAAAATCTTGTCTGAAATCAAGAAGTTCTCTACCAATATTTGGTTATATCAATATAATGGCTTCACCTTGACCCTTTCCTCAGGTGAGCGACCTAGGGCCCTTTGTGCCCTCTTGTTATAATCTAGATAAAACGTTATGTTTACGAAGATCTTTGGAGAATGTAACAAATGATGAACCAACTGAAAGACAAAAATAAATGATGAGGCACGACCTTCATTTTACAAAACTAACTCAAAAACAATGTCAATGATAGCCTACTAGTCAAGGATTTCCAACAACAAACTATCTTTTTTGCACTGGTTAGACCAGGGCAGAGCTTCATGGACAACGTATCTCCGTGTTCTATATATTTATTAATAAGAGCTTCATGCTCTGCCCTGGTCCAAATTCTCCTTCCTTTTCTTGCAGCAGTAGCCATCTTGGATGTTTTCGACGCAGTGTTGCAGACGACTATTTTGTTTACATTTTTGACAGGTTTGCGCGTTTGGCAGGTGCGCGAACACTCAATCTCCGTTTGAAAAGTTAGTAAAAAAATTAAATTACGAAAGTTTAGTAAAACGCACTTAAGAGATTCGGAAAATTTGCGTAAGCAATAAAAAGTTACGAACTAACTTAAGCAAACTAGTAAAACGGGGCCCAGGTCATGTGTATCATTGTATCATTGTATGATGTGAACGGAAAGAATAGAGTTTTACTGGTAAGCAATATTTTAATAGATTTATGTTAGCTGAAGGCTTTCAAAAACATTTTTTCTACACCACTGTTTCTCTTTAGACATTCTGTTGACGAAATCGGTAATTGTGAATGAAGATACAACATTTCATTCTTACGAAATTGACGTGCCGATATATCGATATGTTAACATGTGTATCGATATTTTTAAACGTGTTACGATATATAAATATCATTTAAATCAATGAAAGTTATGATGTGCGAACATGCTATCGTTCACCAGAACAATAATGTTGTTTGTACTTCTCAAAACAGATTGTATCGTTCATAAAGAAACATTCACGTAGGCGCTTTTGACGATCAACTATTGCCAACACCCTTTTGTGTGTTGACATGTTTGGCAGTTGTTATGCAAATAATGGTTTTGTCATGTGCCCTCAAATTGTTTGATATGTCTGCAACGTTTGTACATTGTATATTGTCACTATGCACTGCCCTTTAAATGTAACTTGATAATTTACAAGAAAGGATTTGTATGCCCACGCCATTCAAAGAATGGTGGAGGGGCATTAAGTGTTACCCCTGTCCGTGCGTTCGTCCGTCCGTCCGTCCGAAATTTTGTGTCCACTCAATAACTTGAAAGACTGCATCGATTCAATTAAAATTTGGTATGTTGATATATAATATCAAAACACAGGTCAAGTTCGATTTGGGTTACAAACCACTAATGTTTGACGGAGTTATTGGCCTTTTATAAAAACATAGTCAATGCATTTAGCGGGGGCATCCGTGTCCTATGGACACATTTCTAGTCTTTAAGAATGATATTGATTTGCTGTACTAGCAGCACCGACTTCAATATGATTGGGAACTTTTTGAAATAGGCCAGACATCTTCGCTAGATTAATGAACTACCTACATACGTATGCGCAAGTACAATAATTGTATAAACTTACGTATATATGCTACAATATATCAAATTATTTTATATAAAATGTTAGACATTCTAATAATCTCAACAAATCGTATATAACAATATGTGGAATATTACAACCGTATTGTAGAAGAGATACACTTGAATCACTTAGATGTAATTCTTGCTCATTTCTGTTTTGTGAGCAATCTGTCCAGGTGAGAACTGATGCTAGACAGAGTTTTATATTAAATTAATGTACCGTTTTGTCTTTTGCAAAACAAGATAAATGTGGCTTTTAAACACATTAAGCTTTTTTGAACAAACATCACTTATTTTCATTATATAGAAGTGCTTGTAATCCAGTTTTTTTGTGACAGTTCTGACATTTATCCGTGAATACTATTTTACAATGCGCTAATTCTGGTAAAGTTGTCCCTTACACCTAGCTAAAATGAGGAAGACGCCAGTCGCTGGCGGAGTAAAGGTTTAGGTAATGGCTGCCATTTTTTATATAATTAGTGTTGCAAAACGGCCTTAAAACAAGGATGCCACTTTATCGTGTTACCGTTTTGTTTTGTAAAACAATATTTAACATTTTAACACACACATATATTTTATATAAATTATCGACACATTATTCCTGAAGATAATGTGTCACGAACTCAAATATGATCAATATGTAAACATGATAGCTTGTTGCGAACCTTATTTGTAAAATTCATGCGTTCTGATCCACGCAACAATGCATAGTTCCGCAAAGGTTAAGCTCCTCTCATTTCTGTAGTATCCCTTTGTTCCCTAGGTCAGAATGTCATCTGACAACATAATCGCAATCGTTTGGATTAAAGCTGACCATGAACTGTTAATCATGATTGACAGAAACTGTTGCGAAACTAACCATTAAAGCCTGCAATACTAGTAATACCCATGTCAAGTAACATCGTCAAACTAATAATAAAGATCCCTGTATCTTGATTAACTCTAGGCCACCGAGTTAACCTAATATATCGATTGTAGGCACGCCATTTATCTGTTTTAACGGCATCACAGAAATAGAAACAAAGCCCAATTTGAGGGGCACACTTTCTTAACAAATTAATGTTTATGTTCTATTTAACGTGCATATATAATAATATTGGTCTGAAAACAATGCTCAACTATCGATAACATGTAAAATGTAAACAATTCTGGTCGCGAGCTACAGACAAAGCATTTTTAAGTAAGGGCCGATTTCTTTATGCATCGTACCAAAGTGTTACTCCGCAATATTAAGCAGGTTCACCAACTCTGTAATATGTAAATGGCCTGCTCAAACACGTAGTGTAGTTGTTGATTTTGCTTACCTTAACGACGCTGCTATAAACATAAGTGTTGGTTATAATACTTTTCTCTGCTGGGCTACACAAAGCTATATAAAGTGAAACTGCTTAACCAAATTTGATGCTGAAACTGTCTTTTATAAGTTTATTTCTTACAAACACTTGTTTGATGAATACATACAACATAAGTGAAACATGCAACCAAACAATGTAAACAGAAACAATTCATCAATGCACTTAAATTATTTGACTGACTAAATTATATTAAAAGATTGTGGATTCTTTGTACATTCGTCTTGCATTGTACCGAAGTTTCCATGCTCCATTTATTTCCTATTCACGCCACAGCAGACTAACAAATTGTGTCCTTGAAGATTGGTAATAAAGTTGTGGGTCGTTACACTGTATCGAAGTGATTCGAGTGTATTTATAAATAACAGAGTAAGGTACCACCGGAGATCAGTTGGAGCAATTATGGCTTTGTCTTTTTCTCATTATCAGCAGCTGTCCGTGTAATTTATTTAGTCTCCAGAGAGTGTGGCTCGGTGTCATTTGTCCCCGTGTACATGTAGGATTTATAAAAGGAAACCCCTTTGGGTTTGATAAACTTTCAATACATGAAAAAAGGTTTCCGTCGTAGGGGCAAATGGTAGAAGGTATAAATGGTATCAATGTCCAGAACACGTAGGTAAATGAACAGTGGTGGTATGGTATACTATTTTTTATTTAGCACATTTCTATTCTATGTTAGATCGATACATTATGTTTTTTTAAATATAAACAAGACACATTGCGTCGGGTGGCCTTTGTAAAGAAGAGAGAACAAAAAACAGTACCTATGTACTTGGTCTTTAAAACCGGATGCAGTTTAGTTTTAGTTTTTCCGAAGGTTAATACACGTATGATGCAAAAAGTAAATGCAAAATACAATGAAAAAATGGTATAAAAATCAAATAGAATCCGCTTCATCACCTAACTAAGTTTCAGGATTTGAATGTCATTATCTTGTGTATAATTATTTGACATGTATAACGAATGCGAAAACAAATATTATGCAACACATCGGACAACAATTCCTCCACAAAATCGTAATACGTAAATTTTTAGTGTATACACATGTACAATTGCTATATACGATGAGTAATACAAAGCAGTTACGATTAAAGGTTGCTCGCAAACAGAGTTAGTTGCAATATACCAATTGTATTTCCTTGTCAAAAACACATTTCCGGTAACAAAAGACATAAGTCAGAGAATTTTCTTTTTTTCTAATGCGCACACAACACCGCCAAATGTGTTTTGGGTAGATATGTCCACATAAGATCTACTGGATACAATTTTCATTATTTCTGTGGTAGATAAAATGTGAAGGTTTGGTTCCAATAAACTTACATGTGTAACAAGGCTGTCAAAATGTATGTGTGTCTGATAAAGCTACAGAGCACGCCAAAAATCCACTTTTTGAAATTGTTTTTCCCAGTCACAATATATATATTTTTTAGCAAGATGTCTGGTACTAATAAGCATGGCAATTATAGAAGCGCTTTGCTTTGCTAGTATAAACTCTTTATACTGCATACGTGGGTCATTCATAAAGTTCCCGGACTGGGGCTGTAACTTTTCTAAAAACCAAGTTATTTCTATTAAAACGTTGCATTTATTTGTATATATGTTACAGCCAATCTGTGAAATCAGCCTTTTCATGAAATGGCTAATATTTTTAGCATTTTCGTGAAATGACTAATTCACTCAGCCGTTTCATGAAACGGCTAAATATTTCAGCCATTTCGTGAAATGCCTAAACATTTGCTTTAGTCATTTCACGAAATGGCTTAACTAAGAAACAAGCCTTTAAAACAAAACAAAGACTGAACTTTACACTATCTCTTATTTTTATTTAAGTTCTGAATATAAGGATAAAACAATGAGCACAATAAAGCACATTATGAAAGCACATCAACTGATCAGTTGTACATTTGTATGTGCCATGAGTAATTCAGATAATATAGTGAGATTTTCAATTTCCTACTATAATTTCACCTAAAAAAGAACACATTATCAGAAACATACCAGTATCAGACTCTAAAAGCACATATCAATAAAGTACATTAACCAATCAACTCGTTGTTAGTTTAATTTTGAGAGCGAATGACAATTCAATTACCTAGGTAGTGTCAATTAGTGCCAATTCATAAACCCTTCTCGTTTATTTACAGTTACTTACAACAACACCGACGTCGTAGCGCCATATAAGCGATAGGGACCTTAAATATGTGAAAACTTACAGTTACTTACAACAACACCGACGTCGTAGCGCCATGTAAGCGATAGGGACCTTAAATATGTGAAAACTTACCAAACGGTTAACCGATTAAATGTTTAAGTTAACTTTCCTAAAGATTAAACAAAAGGTTACCCTAACCCTAAATCGTCACGTTTTAGCGTCCGAAAACATGGGGTGATTACGGTAAACCAATTATAATTATCCAGTTATTATTGATGATAAGTTAGGCCATGCCAAATCGGAATTCTGTTAAGCGTCCGCGTGCGCGTAGGTTTAAGAGTCCTCAATCCAATAAAAAAACTAATTTTGTTGTTGAAATGTTCTTCAATAACTTAGATGTTCCGGAATTCAGAAAAAATATAACTATACTAAAACTAAAACTATACACATTCATGTACTACCAAGTACTTATTTATGTGAATATTAGCTTGGATAGACATGTTGATATTACATGTACCTACGTTTATGGATATTTTGCAACATAGATCTCCAAAGTATTTTGCCTCAAGTGTGCCATGCATATACTGTTTAATTCTATTATGATAGTATTACCAGAATAATATTTATAGTTCATGTCTTGGTTCATGGTACACTAGCGGATCCTAACGGCCGCGGACCTATGATTTTTTATGCCCAAAACGCTAAATTTTCTCAATTTGCTCCCCCCCCGCACCCCCCCATATACATGATTGTATAAAATGTACTGTCCATAGACATGG
>Ga0224511_10000109_pt1 | contig 27937 bp, 23 predicted proteins | sample SF_May12_sed_USG_2_FD_169988 | JGI IMG/M metagenome (GOLD analysis project Ga0224511, IMG submission 169988) | Sediment microbial communities from San Francisco Bay, California, United States - SF_May12_sed_USGS_8_1 | ecosystem: Environmental > Aquatic > Marine > Sediment | place: USA...
ACTGTCCATTTGGATACTCTCAACATTTTCTGCAGTGGTTGACATTCGTTTATTCCCCCGGTTTGTTACAATCCAGCTCAATTAATGAACTGGTGTTAAATTCAGACTCTCTAGCAGTGTTATGCATGGAATCATATATCTGGCAGTATAGATAACCCTGTATATCTCTCCTGCACTACAATCTCGACATATTAACAATTATGGTTCTGAGATAACAAACATTTTTATTAGTAAATGGCATATTTAGAACATTAGAGAAATCTAATAAACTAATGTAGATTGCTGTATTCACATCAAACTTTTTATTATTTGTCTTCCGCGTTGATAGCCTCTGGCTTTCTCAGTACTTTTCCCGGTATGAAAGGGTATAAATGCGGCGGTAAGAATATATTCCATATTTCATTTTTTCTTGGTAATAGCACAATCTCAATTGAAGGAGGGAGAAAGGAAAGATCCTCCCAGAGGTAAAAGTTGGTAAGAGGGCATTACAGACTGTTCAGGCATATCTTTTGCCCGTATGCTGCAGATCCTTATAACTAGTTATAACCAAGTCTTTTAGTCAAGAAATGTGAGAATACATTAAAGAAGCACCTAATTTTAGACCTAAGTGAAAGGAGAATTAGGGGATAGTGAGCTGTGGCGCTACAGTGTGGCCTTGGTAATATTCGGACAAAATTCTCATCCAGAGAGAGTGATAGACCGATATCTAGAGGGTGATGCCTTGACAGAGGCTTATTGGAAGAGTGTTGCCCAACCGGGACAGGGATTTTATTGAGGAGTCTTTGATAATGCAATTGGGTCAAAAAAATTAATAAAATCAAACAATTTTAGTGATAAAATGAAAAAATTATGAGGATTACCAGAGCTTGGTTATTTCGACCGGGCACCAGCGAGTAGAGATATCTCTCAGAGTTTAATTTTTCGATTTCGTTCACGGTATTAACCCTCATGTGTATTAAAAAAACAACGTGTCAGCATTTCAGGCAAGTAAACGTATGGACAACCTTATCAAACCGTATGGTGGCAAGCTTGTAGATCTTGTCGTTGACTCTGATAAAGCGGAGCTTCTGAAAAAAGAATCACAGCATTTCCCATCTCATACTCTTACTCAAAGACAATTATGTGATCTTGAGCTTTTGATGAATGGTGGTTTTTCACCATTAACCGGATTCATGACGCAGGACTACTATAGTAGTGTTGTTGGTAATATGCGTCTTCCAGATGGAAAATTATGGCCTATCCCGATAATACTTGATATTCCTGATAATGTAGCAAGTAAGCTAGAGCTCAATAGTAGTAAGTTAGCATTGCTAGATGAGGAAGGCTTCATGTTGGCTGTACTTAACATTGAGTCAAAATGGCAGCCAGATAAAAAGAAGGAAGCGAAGCAGGTATATGGTACGGATAATGATTCGCATCCGGGCGTTAAGTATTTATATGAGAACACTCATGGTACTTATGTGGGTGGGGCTATTGAAGGAGTGCAGTTACCTTTCCATAATGATTTTGAAATTCTTCGAGACACTCCTTCAGAGTTAAGACAGCTTTTTAATAAGAAGGGATGGGGCAAGGTTGTTGCCTTTCATACCAGCAAACCGATGCACCGTATTCATAGGGAAATCACACTGAAGGCGGCAAAAGATGTTGGGGCCAATATTTTACTTCATCCAGCAGTAGGGCAAACCAAACCCGGTGACTTGCATTATTATGCACGGGTTCATTGTTATCAGGCAATTCGCAAACATTACTCTCATGATATGGCATTGCTATCACTGCTTCCCGTTTCGGTGCGTATGGCAGGCCCGCGTGAAGCAATAATGAATGCAATCATTCGTCAGAACTACGGGTGTTCACATATCATAATTGGCCCTGAGCATGCAGCCCCGCCCGGGATTCGTGAGTATGAAACAAGATTTTATCCCTCTTATGCCGCACAGGAGATGTTAAAAAAATATCAGAATGAATTGGATATTCTGATTGTCCCTGTTAATGAAATGCGCTACTTGGAAGAGCAGGATCAATTTATAGAAATAAATAAATTGAAAAAATTAGGGAAGGAAGGGGTTTTATTTACAGATAAGGAAATTAAGGAATATTTGGCTCATAATCTAATTATTCCTGATTGGGTTACCTATCCTGATGTTGTTGAAGCATTGAAGAAAGTATATCTGCCACGTAATCAACAAGGCTTAACATTATTTTTTACAGGATTGTCTGGTTCTGGAAAATCTACATTGGCAAAAATTATTTATGCTAAATTTATTGAAGATGGCTCAAGGCCGGTGACATTATTAGATGGAGATATCGTCAGGCAAAACCTTTCAAGTGAACTGGGTTTTTCAAAAGAACATCGAAATATTAATGTCAGACGAATCGGGTATGTGGCTAGTGAGATTACAAAAAATGGTGGTATCGCGATTTGTGCACCAATCGCTCCTTATACAGAAATGCGTCGGGCAGTAAGAGAAATGGTTGAACAATATGGTGCATTTATTGAGATACATGTTTCTACACCAATAGAGGTCTGTGAATCAAGAGATCGGAAAGGGCTATATGAGAAGGCTCGGAAAGGTATTATTCCTGAGTTTACTGGTATTAGCGACCCTTATGAGGAACCAAAAAACCCAGATATTTGTATAAATACGGCAGACCTTGCACCACCAGAGGCGGCACAGGGGCTTTTCCTGTTTTTGCTTAAAGCAGGGTATATTGGGTAGATAGGGAGCAGAAATAATTTTTGTGTTATTGAGTCGGAGAGAAGGTGCATATCCAGTTTGCATTATTTATACCCATGTAAATTGGAGCTTATAGCAAGGTTGGTTGTATATTATGTTAAATATTAAATTGAAGTTTTAGAACACATGGGAATAGGAATAGCAATTATTTGTGCTGTCGCTTTGTCGTTGTTTGCCGTGCAAAATAAACGGCTGGTTGCATATGCGCTACTGTTTCTATATATATTCTTTCCTGAAATGGGTCCAGGCTTTACAAGCTTTGGTTCATCATTTGTATTTGATCAAACATTTCTTAATTTTTATAATTTCAAATTTATTGAGATTGTGACCCCGGCAATTTATATTGCAATGCTTTTCTCTAGAACAAACCAAGGCACATCATATTTGGCATTTGAAAAAAAACTGGCTTGGTGGTTTGTTGGTTTGATTCTATGCCTTATAGCAATAGAATATTTCTTGCACGGCAATCTTACTGTTGGAGATTTTCGCCTGATTATATCAGGAGTGATGTTATTTCATATTTTTGCTATGTGCATAAACAGTGAGGATGATTTAATTTCATTCGTAAAAGTATTTATAATCCTTTTGTCTATTCGCGCATTAATTGGCCTTGTGCAATATCTTATCGGTCACGGGGTGTCAAGCCCACGTGGTGTTGTTCCTTTTTTCTGGGATAGTCGTCAAATACGTGCGTTTGGGATTGGTGCGATTTTTCTTGTTGCTTATTTGGCAAATTTTCGCGCCCTCAAACCGAGTAATCAAATATTCTCCCGAGTATTGGCTGTAGTAATGCTTGTGGTACTGTTGGCTACGGTAACCCTTTGTATGCGCCGCACGGTGTGGTTTATTACTATTTTAGGTAGTTTGTTTGTTATTGCTTACTCAAAACGTATTGGTCAATTTCACTATATTCTTATTGGATTAATTGCAATGTTAGTTTTAACGCTTATTTTAACTCTCCCTGGGTTCAAAGATTTTAGAGCGCGTATGGAAGTACAGATCAATAGCCTTAATCTTTTTAGTGCTGAGGTCTCACAACAATATGATAATAAGGTTCACATTGATAACGTTAAGTTATATACACAAATGATAATGGAAAACCCATCAATACTAGGTTTTGGTTTTCGAGCTTATCCAAATAATGACTATCTGCAATTGCAGTATAAATACAGTGGCAGAGAACAGGAGATGTTGGGGGCGGCACACAATGCAATACTAAGGAGTATATATTTCTATGGTTCAATCGGGCTGCTAATTTACTTAGTGTTTTACGTTCGACTTATTATCCAACTTCCAAAAGTTCTTCGAATATCAGACAGTCTTTTATCCAGGCAGCTGGCCTTAGTCTCGATTTCACTACTTTTTTTAGAGCTTGGCTCTGCACTAACGTTTTCCCCCCCATTCTATACAACTTCTAAGGGACTTTTTTACACCTTTATAGCGGCATTACTAGTAAATGCGTCTCTCTATTTTGGAGCCCAAAATCAACTCTCAGCCAATAAAGAGATAGGTGAAGACGTCGATAATGGTAAGGATAGGATACTTAGGCGAGCTGTCCGTGGAATATCAAGCCAAAAGACGACACACGAAGGACGAATATGACTGTAATTTATAGTTATAATTATGATATATAAGAGTGTTTTAAATGTCGTTAAACTATTATTTAACTAACTATGAGTCTTAAGGAGTAATTATGCCAGAAGAACTAAGCCTTTCAGGTGGGGCACCACCTTTATCATTAACAATGTTACTTTTTAACCTGGTGGTTGGAGGTGCCCTTGCTCTTGTCGTACGCTGGCATTTTCAACGTTTTGGTTCTACTTTGTCGAATAGAGAGGAGTTTGCACAAGTTTTCCCATTTGTATTGTTGACAACTATTCTGATTATATCAGTTGTAAAGTCATCACTGGCATTATCACTAGGTTTGGTTGGTGCATTATCAATTGTGCGTTTTCGTACACCGATAAAGGAACCAGAGGAACTCGCATATCTTTTCATTTCTATAGCCATTGGCTTGGGTTTGGGCGCTGAACGAACACTTACAACTGTTGTGGCTGCACTAGCAATTTTGACAATGATGGCGATTTTAAAGTGGGCTAAGCGAGAAGATATAAACAAAAATCTTTATCTTTCGATAGATTGGCATGGTAACAAGAATGAACAACCAGAACAGTATTTGCAACGACTGGGAGATATTATTTCGAAACATTCCAAAAACTGTGATTTGAGAAGGTTTGATATGAGGGATAGCTCAATAGAGGCTACATATTTTGTTGATATAGCTAGCGCAGATAATCTCTCTGTAATGACTAATGAATTACGAGATACCTTCCCAACAGTCGGTGTGACATTCATGGATCAGAGTCAATTGCCAGGTATATAGACAGATATGAAAATAGAACGGTCAACAATTCAGCCAATAAAGGCACATAAAAAAAAGGACAGAAGAGCAATTATTTGGCCTTTGATAGTTCTTATGTCGACTTGTGTGCTTACATACTTGATCACAGTTCAATATTTAATGCCTGACTATCTGCAGCCTATACGTCAATGGGCAAAAGAAAGAGGGTTAAGTCGTGAGGATTGGGATGGTGGTGATAAAGGTGAAATATTACGAACACTTGTGTCAATTCCCAAAAATGTGATCAAGCCATTAGATTTGCCAAGACTGGTTGTTGATATAAAGTTCAATGATCTTCAAATTTTGTTTAAAAAGCGTGAACAGGCATTGTCCGAAGGTATATTAACACGAAGTGAAGGTGATTTTGTTCCTGCTTCAATTAGACATGGAGATAAAACAACCAAGGTAAAGCTTAGGCTTAAAGGTGATTTTATAGAGCATCTTGAAGGAAATAAGTGGTCGTTACGTGTTCATGTTCGAGGCAAAGATCATGTTTCAGGTATGAGACGGTTTTCTATCCAGCATCCGAAGACAAGGGGGTATCAGCGTGAGATACTATTTTTCGAAACCTTACGTCATCTGGATATTCTTGCTCCACGTTATTATTTTGCAGAGGTAACTGCTAGCGGTAATAATATCGGTATTATGGCGATAGAAGAACATTTTTCAAAGGAGTTATTGGAGTCAAACGCGCGTAAGGAAAGTGTAATTATAAAGTTTGATGAATCTTTGGTTTGGGCTGCTAGGGATGGTAAAGTCAGAGGTTTTGAGGGTGTATTTGATGACTTTAGAAATACACGGATCGATGCATTCAGATCTAGTCAAATTGCTAAATCAGAGCGCTTATCAAAAGACTATGCGATTGCTGTTGGGCTAATGCGTGGTTTTATGGAAGGAAATATGTCTGCGGCTGATGTGTTTGATTCAACAGCGATGGGGCGCTTCATAGCGGCAGCAGAACTTTGGGGAGCCTATCATGCTTTGCGTTGGCATAATATGCGATTTGCACTGAATCCAATTACAATGAAGTTGGAACCTATAGGTTTTGATGCAAGCTTAAGTGGAAATATAAAGACAGATGCAATTGTAAGCAGGGATGAGCCTATTATTGCTTCTATACTCGCTGATCCTGAAATATCTTCAATTTACTTGAAGACTTTGAAAGAACTCGCTCATGATATCAATAAAGGAGAGCTTTTAAATAGGCTGAAGCGGCTGGAAAAGGAGCTGCTTGAAATTTTAAGGAAAGAGTTTTTTCTTTTACAGCCTATTGGACTAGATCGTCTTAAAGAACGTGCTAGCTTCCTTGTAGATCAAAATCTTTCTGAGCTTACTAAGCCTATTATTAATGGTGAACAATTTCCTGTTCTCGTGCATGCATATCAAGGTCATGATGAAGATGGTAGTTATCTTGAAGTTGTTAATGCAGTCCCATATGCAGTAACTATACAAGGAGTGCGTTGGGATCCTAAACGTGACAACCCTAAGATTGATTTTGACACATATTCAAATGTGAAATTTCCGTTGACACTTGAAGCACGCACTGATTTCCTTAATCCAGATACAAAACGTATTTATTTCAAACCGCCTTTGCAGCCTGAACATTATAAGTTGAGGGTGGTGGCGAATATTTTGTCACAAAAGCGTACATTTGATATTAAGGCGCAGCAGTATTTTTCTGCAAAAATTAAGTCACCAGTTCCAGATAGTTCAATAAGAAATGTAGTATCAAAATATGATTTTCTGACTGTCACTAAAGATAGGGAGATTGCAATAAGGCCAGGCAATTGGACTATAAATAGTTTACTGATAATTCCTAAAGGTTACAGCCTTAAGGTTTCGAAGGGTACTACACTTGTGTTTTCACAGAATTCAGGAATCATTTCATATGGACCAATATATTTTGAGGGTACTCCTGAAGTCGGAATAGAGCTTCGTGCCATAACCAAAAATAATTCAGAGCTCACATGGCAGGGAATAGCAGTATTAAATGCTAATACACAATCAAAATTGAATTACGTTAAGTTTTACAACCTCTCTTGCATGAAGACAAATGAATGGGAATTGACGGGTGGTGTAACTTTTTATAAAAGTGACATTGTTATGGAAAGCGTCAGCATTAATAATGCTACATGTGAAGATGCATTAAATATTGTTCATTCGGATTTCATGCTTAAAGATTTGCAAATTGTAAAAACAGCTTCTGATGCATTTGATGCAGATTTTTCTGATGGAAAGGTTATTGGTGGTTTGTTTAAGGATGTTGGTCTAAAAGGAGGGGGTGATGGAGTAGATATAAGTGGTAGTACAGTTGTGGTCAAAGGAACCCGCTTTGACAATGTCAATGACAAGGCGCTTTCTGTTGGCGAAGCAAGCAATATGATCGGAACTAATATCAAAATGAATAATGTCGGAACAGGAGCTGCAAGCAAGGATGGTTCCAAACTGGAATTAAGCAAGACACATATAAAGGGAGCGCGTAATGCTGCATTAATGGCTTACATAAAGAAGCCTGAATATGGGGCTGCAGTAATTGAAGCATTAGATGTTGAGGTTGAGGAATCAAGAGAAGTTGCTATTACACAAAAGGGAAGCAGGATAACGATTAATGGCACAGATATTTCAGGTGAAGATATTGATGTTAAAAATCTGTACAAAACCATTATGAAGAAAGGTGGCGCAAAGTGAGAAATTCTGTACCAGAGTGTGCGCGACTCGAAATCAAGTTTGTTGCCTATGAAAATCATTATCATGAAATTATGCATTGGCTGAAGATGCATAATGCAGGTTTTGTCACACCTTACCCAGATAGATGGGTGAATAATATCTATTTTGATATGCATACATATTTTTCATTTACTGAGAATTTATCTGGCGCCAGCTCAAGAAATAAAATTCGTTATAGGTGGTACGGAGAATCGGATACTCCAGATGCGGGCGTATTGGAAATCAAATGCAAACGAAATTATTTTGGTTGGAAACAGAAATATAAAATACCTACCGTTCCATATCAACAAGGCTATTTATGGAAAGATGTCCGTGAATCTATGATTGAGCAGCTGCCGCCTGATGGGAAAGAATGGCTTATTTCGAATCCAATTCCTGTAATGAAGAATCGTTACTATCGAAAATATTTCATTTCATCTGATAATAAGATTCGAGTAACAATCGATAATAAACAAGATGTATGGGATCAAAGGTTTAAACCTTATTTGAATATTAAACATCGAGCCAATATCCCGAGAACCTTGATAGTAGAAGTTAAATTTGATCGTAAAGATAATGCGTTAGCATCACGTATGATACAAGGCTTACCACTCCGTGTAAGTAGACATTCAAAATACATGACTGCAGTAAATGCAATTCGTGGTTATTAAATCAGGTTTTTTAGAATAATGTTAGCCGCCTTTGTTAGAAAGAGCTTGATCGTATTTATTATTGTTTTTTCTGCGGTAATTTTATTTAGTTACAGTTCTACAATTCCAAATGTGCGCGGGATAATTTCAAAAGCAAATATAGCATTTAGGTTTGATGAGTTACTTGTTTATAGCGATTTACTATGGGGTGGATATTCAAGCGCAACTTCTCTAAAAGATTACAATCTCTCGTCAAATTGTCCATCTGTTGTTTTTGTGGGGCATATTTACCCAAAGAATGGATTTTATGGAGATGGCAAACCTCCTTTTCCAGATACCAATTCTACATTTAGTCATTTTTCAGGATTTATTGAATTAGATACTCCTTCTCGTGTAATATTTGGTGGTGATAGTATCTGGACTTCATCATCACAGTCTCTCCATCATTTATCTAAAATTAAAGATAAAATATCTGGCGCCAGATTTATTTTGGGCAATCATGAGGAATTTTGGACAAGCCTTGCAAGGAAACAGGAAGGCTTTGCGTCAATATTTCCGAAAAGATATTGGTATGAGGATTTATCCAATATTAGGTTAATTTATCTCCATTCTATTAAGTCTAATGGTGAATATGGACTTGATGATGAACAAATCAATTTTTTACAGAGGGCACTTGATAATAAATATTATGATTATGCGTTAATATTTCTGCATCATGCGTTGTGGGCAGGAGAAAGCATATTTGTTAATAGTCCATATCCAAATGCCGGGAAGCTAAAAGAGCAATGGGTTAAGTATATCTCGCCATTATTAATTAGTGGTAATGTTAAGGCAGTGTTTTCTGGTGATGGTGGATGGAGAAGCCCCGGTAGCCAGAGTATATTAACCGGTACTACACACTATATTACTGGATGGTCAGGCTTTAGAACAGATATCCCTCCAGAGTGGATTACAATTAAATTGTGCCATGATAAGCCAATAGTTATCCGGCATAAGTTATACCGTGAGACTTTATACTACAAGGTTATGTCTTAATGCTTGCAATCGAATTTATTGAAATATATTAATTATGGCCGTTTGTCGAACAGGTTTTCTATGCATTTCTTTCTTTTTGGCAGGGTTGATTTTGATGCCAGCGATTGGTTATGCGAATATGTATGAGTTTCATATTGACCCTGATAAGTTATCTGGTGCACCTGTTGTTAAATTAAATGAACCAATAACTGAAAAGGATATTATTCATTCTTTTAATGGCCATTTTTACACTGTAGGAATAGACCTTAAAAAAAGAACAAAAGATGATGTGCGAATTAGGTTTTGGGGTATTAATTTATCGCCACCATTGGTTTTCCCCCGTAGTGTAAGAGAAGCAGAAAGGCTGGCGAGTCGATTATCAAAACTTGGTTTTAATATTGTGAGAATCCATGGTCTGGATTATGTATCAAACAAACAATATAAATCTGTTTTTTCTACAAATAGAATTGGAAGTTTCCCTGGTCTTAGTAATGCCAACTTACATGCATTAGATATCTTGTTTGACGCATTGCAGAAGTATGGGGTTTACGTAGACTTAGTGCTTAAAGATGGCTATACCTTTGATACAGAACATGACTGTTATTTTAGTAACAAAAGAGTAAAACATTGCATACCTGATCCAGAATTAACAACCCAGAGTTACCCCTTAACACAAAAAATGACTTCAGGTAGTCGGCCGCTGGATCTATTCAATCATGAAATGATTGAACTTCAAAAGCTTTATTTTAAAGAGCTTCTTGAACGCTATAAATCTCATCCAGTATTGGCGCTGATTGAAATTAACAATGAAAATTCGCTCATTGAGTATATGGTTAAAAAGAACGGACGGCTCCCATCATTATATGCTGAAGAATTAGACCGTTTATGGGATTCATGGCTGGTGAATAAGTATGGAAATACAGCAGTCCTTCAAACAGCATGGAGTCCAGATTCTGAAAACATTTCAAACCTTAATATGATAAAAAATGGTGACTTTTCTGAACATTTCAATGGTCGGATAAAATATTGGGCTTTTGATCAATGGGAATTGGATGGATTTAATAACTGGGGTGCTTGGAAGGTTGGTAGTGACAATGCTCTAGAGATAGAAATAAACAATATCCCGAAAAAATACTGGTATTTCTTTTTTGGACAGAGAGGTCTTTTAATAGAGAAAAACCACACATATCGACTACAGTTTACTGCTCGTGCAGATGTGCCCCGTAAAATCAAAGTGGCTGTTCAGGGTATGGGTCAGAATAAAGCGGCCAATGCTATTCCTAACGTTAGAGAAGTTGTCATATCAAAAAAAAATGAGATGCATACAATTTGTTTTACATCTTCCTTAAGTGATTCTGATGCACGATTGACATTTCTACCAACCCTTTCAGGGGAGACCATAGGTAAATTCTGGTTAGATAATGTTTCATTAACACCTGATGCTGCGAGAGGACTAGAGCTTGGTACATTCTTGTCAGTAGATGACCCGGCTGGACGTGGAAATATAATGAGGCCGGGTAATATGTTAGGCGCGACATGTCCTGTAAGCGAAAAGATGTTAGATGATTATTATGAGTTTTTGGCGTTTATAGAACGAAGTTATTATCAACAGATGGTGGATTATATAAAAAATAACATTGGAATATCACGTCCGATTACTGGTACACAGGCAAATTATGGGGGGCTGTTATCCCACAGAAATATGTCAGATATAATGGACTATATTGATGTCCATTTTTACTGGGATCAACCACATATTCCAAAAAATAATCAGAAGAAGTGGTGGATGAATAATAAGTCGATGATTAAACAGCCTTTGGAAGGTATAGTTGCACGTATAGCTGAGGCTCGTGTGGCGGGTAAACCGTTTACAATTAGTGAATATAGCCCAAACCAGCTTAATCAATATGCGCATGAGGAACTTTTGATTACTGCTGCATACTCTGCCTTACAGGACATAGATGGGGTGTTTTTATTTTCTTATTATAAAAGTGGTGGTGATACACGTGATCGAATGAGACCAAAACAGCAGTTATTTTGGTATAACGTGCTTGGTGACACACGTGCAGAAGCTTTAATGCATGTGGCATCTAATATTTTCAGAAGAAGTGATGTTAATCCAGCAAAATCAAGTATACAGTTACACGTGAACCATAAAATACGTATGGAACAGGCGCGCAAGCGAGGAAGTATACGTAATATTGCTGCAGTTTTGGGTGATTGTAATTATTTTCGTGATAAGAATAAAAAATGTTTCAATATGTCAGATGGGTTGTCGAAAAAAATTGAGTTAATCCATAATGAAAAAAATAACCCTATGCCACGTTATAATATTATATACAAGGATAATCACAAATCGTTTAAAGATGCCAATGAGTTATTATGGAAAAACAAAAAAGGTAATCGCCATGTTTCTATCGATACTCCTAACACACAAGTAGTAGCAGGAAAAATAACACAGGATATTATCTTATCTGATGTAACTGTTTCTCCATTGGAGGGAAGCAATAATAGTGGTACAGTCGCAATCACATCGCTTGATAACAGACCAATTAATGAGGCTAATAATTTATTGGTAACCTCTATAGGAAGAGGCTTTAACAGGTATCTTGAATTAATACCTGGTGGAGATGGTTATACTCTTTGTGTTCCTGATAAGGATAAGAGATGTTCCAAGCCGTTTTGGGATTCTGCCTCAGGCCCATTTATAGTGGAATCTAACCTCGTTACTATACGATTAAAAACAAGTGCAGAAACTGTTTCTGTTTTTAGGCTTGATAATACAGGTGTGCCAGCAGAGGATATAGAGGTTAAGAAAGTATCGTATGGATATGATTTCATAATAGGTAAAACACCTTGGTACCAAGTCTCTTTAAAATATCCAATTATTCACTAGGCTACATTTGGTATTAAATTAATTATGACTTTTGTTTCTAATTTAATAGTTTTCCATAAAAATTATTTTAATTGTTTTAGCAGATGAAGATTGCAGAACTTAAAAAAAGCGCCGTTATTAATGTGCTAGGATGGTTGTTGCCGGCACTAATTTTTCTGGTTATCACCCCAGTGATGATAGATAAACTTGGTGTGGAAGGCTTTGGGATAGTTGCACTTATTCAAATTGTCACAGGTTATATGTCAGTGCTTAATTTTGGATTTTCTGAAGCAATTATTAAGCAGGTAGCCGAATACCGAAACAAAGATCTAGATCATGCAATGAAAGTCATATGGACTGGGTTAATATTATTTATTGTATTTGGAGTATTTGGCGCTTTGCTTATTTACTCTTTATCAGATTGGTTAGGCTTGAAAATTCTTCAGGTGCCTGATGAACAACGTATAGAAACTGCTTTGGCTTTGAAAATTGCGTCTGTTATATTCCTGCTACAAATGATTGCAGAGTTTTATCGCGGTAGTGCGATTGGTTGTAGTCGTTTTGACATTCCAAATATATGCAGGATTATAAGGATTTCATCTTCAGGGATTTTAATCATATGGGTGCTGCAAAGAGGAGGGGGAGTGGTAGAAATAATGATGGCTACCCTTGCAGGATTAATTATTGGTCTAGTGCTTAATGCAGTCTGGATGCAGCGTGTTTTGCCGATGTATTTTGTTTCCGGTGGCTTCAAAAAAATATTTAGTGAGCTTTTTCACTTTAGTAAGCATGTTTTTTTCGTGCGAATAGCAGGCATGGTTTCAGGAAAATTAAGTCAGTTTGTTTTGGGCATTACATCATCTATTGGCAATGTGGCTTTTTATGAGGTTCCTACGAGAGCGGCTGAACTGGGTTCTGTAATATTAAATAGAATTTTGCAGGTGCTATATCCTGGATTCGCATCTATGGATCGCAATAATGAATTAGATAGAATACGTATGATATTTTTCTCTGTTCTATCCATTCAGTTAATTGTAATTACTCCTTTCTTTATCATGGTTATCTTGGAAGGGCCTGCATTATTGGCGTTGTGGATTAATGAAGAATTCGCAGATCATGCCTCGATAATTATCAGTATTATTGCAATAACGTATTTTATATCGTCGCTTACTAATATGCCTGTGTTTGCTGCCATGGGTTTTAATATGCCTGGAATTGTTTCTAAATACAGCATCATTCGCATGTCGATTACGCTCGTTATTGTATATCCTCTTGTTACTGAGTATGGTCTTGTTGGTGCGGCTTGGTCGTTGCTTATATCCGAATTGCAGGCATTTGCACTTATATATGAAACTTCCCGCAGGTTATTTGGCATTAATGTATATAAAGTATTATTTAGACCAATTGCAATACATTTGATAATTGGCACAATACTGTATTTGTTATATGAACTTGTTTATAGACATTCTGTTATTTATTCACCACTTGCTGTATTGTTTGTGGGCGCGCTGCATTTCTTTCTGGCTATAATATCAAATACTACCAGCAAGGATGATAACCGTAGGATAATGAAGTTGTTGTTTGTATGGCGATAAAAAAGAAAAAAACAGTTTTAATGATTATGGCGGATGCGCTCCGTCATGATTATGTAAATGAGTCTGATGCACCTTTTTTGCATCATTTGGCGAACACGGGAACTACTGGTTCACTTATACCTTCTTTTGGGTTTGAGCCAGATGGAGCTTATCTGGCAGGATTAGATCCAGAGGAATGTGACGGTGGGGCACAGTTCTGGAGAAAACCTGATAGTCAGCTTTTCAGATTTATCACATTTTTTAATTTAATGTACGCTTTACCAAATAATGGTTGGCGACGTCTTGTTCGTAAGGCCATTCGTTTTTCAGCTCAGGCTATGTCTTCTGATTCGTTGACAAGGCGAATGGCGTCAAGTATGGAGATCCCTGTTAATATGTTGGGGCAGTTTAGTACCCCTATGAAGAAACTCGCATGTGACCCGGATTTTATTGAACAGCCTACAGTATTTGATGTTGCACGCTCAAATGGCAAAACGATTTATTTCCATGGCTTTCCCATGTATAAAGTGCGTACTGACAAAGTGCTTGAGCGCTATCTTGAAGAGGAGCATGGTGGCAATGATCTCGCATTCCTTTTCTTTGGTGATCTAGATGGTATAGGTCATAAATATGGTCCGAGCAGCAATGAACGTTGCGCAACCTTAAAGAAACTAGATGATGCTATACAGTGCATCCATGTGCACGCTTGTAAGCACTATGATCAAGTTGATATTCTGATATTTGGCGATCATGGCATGGCCGATATCAAGGAAACGATTGATTTACAGGGAGCTATTTCCAATGCGGCACTTAATCTAGAAGAAGATAGCTATTTCTTGGATTCTACTTTTGCACGATTTTGGGTAAAAGATTCAGTACGTCGTTCAAGACTAGAGAGAATGCTGAGTGAACAGCCTGGAGGCCACATACTGTCGGAAAAAGAGAAAGAGGTTTATCGCATTCGTTACCCACATAATTACTTTGGCGACGTGATTTTTGTCGTTGATGATGGGATGCTTATTCACCCTAGTTTCTATTGTATTGACTCCAACCCACCTAAGGGTATGCACGGTTACCTGCCTGGTTGCCGTGATAATGAATCTGCATTTATTATTCACTCGGAATTAACAAATGATATGGGGGAGTTGGGCAGGGTTGATATGCGACGCATATTTCCTACTGTACTTGATATGCTGGGGTTGAATGATACTGTACCGATTCCCCATAATCTGAAAAGCCTATTATCATGAATAAAGGATATACAGCCCATAATAATTCTGCAGTGGATCAATTTGTTGATGAGCAATTGCAGCAGGTTACCCAAGCGGTCGTCAGCCTGATGGGAGATAGTCTGGAAGCAATATTACTGGGTGGTGGTTTTGGCCGTGGTGAAGGCTCCGTTGCTATAGCCAAGGATGGTGCCATGCATGTAGTGAATGATTACGATTTGGAAATTGTATATCGTGAACCTTGGGGGAAATCACTTAGCAAACTGATAACCCATCTACGTTTTAGGAAGCGACTAGATACACTAGCGGAAGAATTAGCACAAATATTAAAGATTAAACAAATAGATCTCTCTCCTCGAGGTGTTGGTAGTTATGTTTTGTCTACAGCTCCGAGACTATCTGATTATGATTTAAAATATGGTCATCATCTTCTCTATGGAAAAAATAACCCAACAGATGTTATGCCGTGGTTTCGTTCACAGGATATCCCTGCATTTGAAGGTACATGGCTTCTGAGGAACCGGGGTTTGGGCATGTTGCTGTCCTTTTTATATTTTATGGATAAAAAAGGTACACTTCCAGAACCCAAGAAGGAAAATTTCTATACTGAAATCAACAAGGCAATACTTGCTATGGGAGATGCCCTCTATCTGCTGCGCGGGGAATATACATGTTCCTATGCAGAGCGTGCTGCAAATTTTACCCGATATAATGATTGTAATTTTCCACGCATGAACGAATTAATGAAGCTTTATTCTCTTGCTGTAGGCTACAAGCTGTTACCACAGCAGGATATGTTTACGAATATTACACCACTGAATCTGTGGCATCAGGTAAACACTCTTTATGTGGAATTTTTTCTTTTCTATGAATCTGAACGTCTGGGTATGTGTTTTACTGGGCTGGATCAATATGCTGAATGGGTTTTTGCCCAACCGACTATTGGTTTGAAACAAAGGCTGCACTTGCAATTCGATAAATTAACAGGAAGATCGGCAGGCTGTTTGCATGATTTCTTGCAACTTAAACAGGATAAGCCGCGTAGCCTTCTATTCGTCATATCCATGTTGGCTAGTCGAGAACCTAGCGGGATTTGTGAGGAAGCTTTCCACATTGTCCGTTCCTTGGCAGGAAAAAATAATGATTCCGATAGTAACACACAACGTTGGAAAAATTGGGCGTATTCATTTTTGCTACTGATTCATCCTACGGGTGAGGTCGGACGATTTCTATCTTCGATAAAGAATGTATCTAAATGAATTATAGTGAAAATATCAAAGTAATGATTCTAGCTAGTTATTATTGTGCGGAGCATGTTGCCCGAATTAAGCCTTATCATAGAATGAATAAGGCAGCATCAAGATGGAATACCACCTTATTTAACGAACTTCGTAAATTGCCAGTAGAAATGCATATTGTTCAATTCTATCCTGTACTAAAAATGCAAATTATAAAAGAAGGTAATGTTACTTATTATTACATTCCTCGCGTCCCAAAAATCGATGGATTCACTTCTATTATTAAAAAGTGGCGTGTTAAGCGGTTGGCTCGAAAAATTAGGCCTGATATTATTCATGGGATTGGTAGTGAACACGGTCATGCCTGGCCGGCTATACATAAGGACAAGCCATCGGTTATTACTATTCATGGCTATCTGAAAAACATCAATCGGTTGGCTGGTCACAAAAGCTTGCTAAAGAGGTTATTTCTGGAACGAGAAGAAAGTAAGGCATTGCTCGAAGCTACTACTATTATTGCAATTAATGGTTATATGAAAGATGTTTTCATAAAAGAAGGAGTTCTGGAAAAAAATATCCGAATTGCCCATAATCCATTAGACCCTCTTTACCTAACCCGGTGTACTAATATTGAGCGGGACATAGATATCCTGATGGTAGGTACATTGCACCCACTAAAAAATATACATGTGGCGTTGGAAATATTCGCGCAGATAAAAAATGAACACGGAATTACACCATCAGTAATAATAGCAGGAGCACCCACTGTAGTTTCACAGAGCTACTACAATAAATTGCTGGAATTTAAAAGAAGGCATAATTTAGATAATGTTCGCTTCGAGGGAAGTGTCGACCAAGCTTCACTAAAGAACTTATACTGTAGGAGTAAAATTCTTTTACATATATCTGAGTTTGAAACTGATTCAATGGTGGTAAGTGAAGCTTTTGCCTGTGGAGTATTACCTGTGGTCAACCCGGTCGCAGCTCTGGCTTTCAGAGTAAATAATGGTGAAAATGGATACTATGCCGATATTCGGCATCCGGAGCAGGTAGTAATAATGTTGGTAGATATTCTTGAACATTATGATAAAGCAAAGATACTGATAGATAATGGGAGACATAAAACGATACAGGAAAGAAACCCGGAAAATGTGGCGAATGTAACACTAAATGCATACCATTCTACATTGGCACAGGGGGTAGATCGGTGGTGATTACAAGTATTAAGAAAAAATTATGGCGATTACAACGGGTAATTCGTTCACGTCTGGGGGTTGGTTCCACACTAAACTCGCCCGATCGGGTGTTTCAAGAGCATACATTGATTCCAGAAGTACTGGAGGACGAGAGTATTTGCAATGTGCTTTATGTTGGTGTTGCTTGGTATACTTATCATTATTACAGAAAATTTTTTCGCAATATCAATCTAACGACTTTGGATATATCGCGTGACCAAGCTGTTTTTGGTTGCAGGACTCATGTCACGGGGGAGTTGGATTCACCAGATCTTATCCCTCATGCATTGTTTGATACAATATTCCTTTTTGGGGTACTGAATTATGGCATTAACGATGAAAATGCATTCAATACTGCATTAACACACATAGATCGTCTTATGACTAAGACAGGTTGTTGTTATCTTACTGTTGAGGAACGCATGGAGCCTGCTAATATAACTATTTCTTCGAAGGATATGGTTCGTGTCGCTGAGGCAATGCAATACCATATTGTACCGATTTCTGATTGGTTCGAAATAGTAGGAGGACAAGCCAAGACTCGGTTTTTTGTACTAAGCAAATCACCGGCATCAGTAATATCAGCGCAAAAGAAATTTAGTCAATCCGCTGATTGACATAAGGTAGCTTGTTCATATGTCTGATATATTAATATTTATTTCTATTCGACGAATGCGGGGTATTTTCTATAATCTTCCCGGATTCTTAATTATACCAAACCCATTTCAGGAGAGGTCAGATGGATCTTGAAGAATTTATATACAGGATTGTTTATTGAGATTGATTTATAAAGTCTTTGTTAATATAAAACCTTGAAGAGTGAGTATATGATTTATGAACATTTATAAATATTTTATTGATAATAACAATCCGCGTAGTTTAAATTATAAATTGCGCCAGACTCGATTGCAGCTCTTCCTGTCTCAAATAGCTAACTGCAAGCCCCCGGTTTCAATTCTAGATGTAGGTGGCACTGCCATCTATTGGGAAAATTTGTTCTTTAGTATAGAAGGAATAAATCGAGAAGATTTTTCTATTACTATAACCAATATTGATAAAGATTGGCTGAAGAAAGGTGTAGTTGAGAAGCAAGCTGGCAACTACAAATTCGAGGTAATTGATGGACGGGATATGAGCCGTTTTTCAGACGGAGAATTTGATATTGTTCATTCTAATTCAGTTATCGAGCATGTCGGTGATTTCAATGAGCAGAAGAGGATGGCATATGAGGTTCGCAGGGTAGGGAGACAACATTTTATACAAACCCCAAATTTTTATTTTCCTATTGAGCCCCATTTTTGCACCGCTTTTTTCCATTGGTTGCCGAAACGGGTTAGAATACGTCTTGTTCAAGCCAGAAAGATGGGCCATTTACCGCGTGCTCACAATGAGGATGACGCAAAGAATATTGTGGATAGTGCACAGCTGGCTAATTATGAGGATATGCGTATATTGTTTCCCGAGTCAACAATCCATAGAGAAAAATTTCTAGGGCTCACAAAATCATTTATTGTGATGGGTCAGAGGTACTGAGCCTGTGTTTATGAATAACGCACAATCAGTTCGCATAAACTCACCTCTCGTATCCGTGGTTACCCCTTCTTATAATCAGGGGCGTTTCATACAGGCTACAATAGAAAGTGTTTTAGGTCAGGACTATCCTAATATTGAATATATAGTTATGGATGGTGGATCCAGTGATGAAACCGTTTCAATTTTACAGAAGTATGGTAATAGGTTGAGCTGGGTTTCTGAGAATGACAAAGGACAAACAGATGCTATCAACAAAGGTTTACGCAAAGCTTCGGGAGAGATTGTAGCTTACCTTAATTCGGACGATATCTATTTGCCTAATACTATTAGTAAAGTTGTAGAAATTTTCGTAAACAACCCTGATGTTGATTTCATCTACGGTGATTTTCATGCTATAGACGAAAATGGTCATATACTGGACAAGGTAAAAACTATTCCGTTTGATCACGATATTCTATTATATGATGCTAATTATATTTGTCAGCCAGGATCCTTCTACCGGCGAAGATTACTTGACGAAATTGGGCTCTTTGATGATGAGCTACATTTCTTGATGGATTATGAATTTTTCTTACGAGCAGCTAAACGCAAAGCAGAATTTTTTATGATGCCTGAATACCTATCTGCCATACGTTATCATGGTGATTGCAAAACACTCAGCGATGGTGTGTATCCATGGGTTGAAGAAAGAAAACAAATTAAACTTAAATACGCAAGAGTAAAAGCGCGATCCTTATCTTCACTAAGAATATTGAGCCTGATTTTTAGATTAAAAAGGTATTATCTATTATTATTAAGAGGCAGGCTTGATTGCATGAATATATTTTTAGCTTATAAGTTACGTAAGATATCACGATAATATCGTTTCAGACCACAATATGAAAGACAGTGTGAAAATATTAAATATTGATGTAGACAATATTACAATGAACGAACTGTTAACGTCATTTGATAGTGGGTTTCTCGTTACTCCAAACGTAGATCACCTTATGCAACTGCAAAAAAATCGTGCATTCTATGATGTTTATAAACAGGCGGATTATGTAACAGTTGATAGCCAAATTGTATATTGGGCAACCAGATTTTTGGGTCACCCGGTGAAAGAGAAAATATCTGGCTCAGATATTTTTCCTGCATACTGTAATTTTCATAAAAATAATCCAGATGTCCGTATGTTTTTACTTGGAGGCAGGACAGGTGTGGCTACGCAAGCAGCTAATAATACCAATGTTAGAGTAGGGCGTAAAATTGTAATAGGCGCCCATTCGCCTTCTATGAATTTTGTTAATGATACAGATGAGTGTGGTAGAGTTATTGAACAAATCAACTCTTCTGGAGCAAATGTGTTGGTAGTAGGACTAGGTGCACCGAAGCAGGAATTATGGATTTCAGAATATCGAAAACAGATGCCCAATATCCATTCTTTCATGGCGTTAGGTGCTACCCTGGACTTTGAAGCAGGTACTTTAAGTCGTGCACCACAATGGGTGAGCCGTTTTGGGCTGGAATGGCTTTATCGATTATTTCAGGATCCAGGCAGATTATGGAAAAGATATTTGGTACGTGATGTACCATTTTTCTACCTATTATTAAAACAGAAACTTGGTTTCTATAAATCTCCTTTTTATGGTGGTTAAGCTAAAATTTATGTGGGGCTTTAGATATGTGGTGGGGTAGAAAAGATAAAGTGGAGTATGAGGTGTTTCCTCTTGGAAGTGATACAGGCACTCCACTCACAACACAAAAGAGAATTGGCTTTGTTAGAAAATATGTTTCACTTGAGAATAAGTGTATTCTCGACGCGGGTTGTGGTGCCGATGCTTATGTTGCTGAATTCATGAAATATTCAAATAAAACATTTGGATGTGAATACCAGCTTGAAAAAATAAAAAAGTACCATAGTGATACAGGGAATAATAATATTGTATGTGGTAGTGTAGAAGATTTATGTTTTCCAGATAAAATGTTTGATCTTGTTTTTTCAAATGAAGTATTGGAACATATCAATGATGACAAGGCTGCCCTTAATGAAATGCACCGTGCATTAAATATTGATGGACTTCTTTTTATTTTCACACCTAATCGTCTTTATCCACTAGAGACACACGGATGTTATACGATTAAAGGGAAACGTATACCATCTCGATTTCCATTTATCTCATATATACCTGATAGAATAGCCAAACATTTCTTGGTGTTTTCAAACAGGAATTACTTTTATGGCGAGTTGAGTCGCAAGCTTGAAAATGCGGGGTTTGATATAATTGCTTACCATCCTGTATGGCAAACATTTTCTAATTCAACAGGCAAGCAATCGAAAATTACTAAAATACTATCGCCAATTTTTCGTTATATTGCTTCTACCCTAGAACGCACTCCATATATAAATAAATTTGGTATTTCACATTTATTTATATGCAAAATAAGATAAAGAGTCCTAATGTATGAAAATCCTACTACTTGGTATTGAATCAAATATAATGGATGAAGGTGCGCAGAACGTTGCTACCAATCTTGCCAAAACACTCAGCCAAAAGGATGAAGTACTGGTCATACATCAGCGCAAGGCATTGTTGCCCATAAATTTGAAAAAGGCTATGCGTTTCAAACCAGATATTATTATCTCAATTCATGGCCCTAGTCCTAAAACTGTGCTTCTGTTTAGTTTACTACGTATACTCAGTGGTAAACCAGAAGTTGTAGTTATTGGTGCTCAACCTCATGACAATCCACTTATGCTTGTTATGTTGAGACTAATTAAACCTGCTCTTGTGTTTGCGCAGTCTAGCAAATGGTATAAAAAGTTTAATGATGCCGGTCTATGTGTATACATGCTGCCTAATGGTGTAGACACAGAGAAATTCATTCCAAGCGAGGATTCTTTTGCAGAGAATAAACTACGCCAACAATTAGGGCTTCAGAAGGGAAGTAAGATCCTCTTACATATTGGTCCTATCAATCATAATCGCAACCATGAGCTGTTAATGCGCATTCAGCGAGAAACTTCTTGGCAAGTTCTGGTAATAGGTAGTACTACAGCGCCATTTGTCCAGAACTTGGCCGAGAAGTTAATGCAATCTGGAGTGAGTGTTCACGCCACATATTTCCCTGATATTAATCAGGTGTATGCTATGGCTGATGCATATATTTTCCCCGTTATGGATGAAACCGGCAGTATTGAGTTCCCTTTAACAGTCCTTGAAGCTATGGCCTGTGATAGGCCAGTAGTAACATACCCGTTCAAGGGGTTGCCCGATTTTCTTCCAGCTAGTGAATCGTTACGATATTTTCATTCCTTTGAGGAACTTTGTAGTATATTGCCAGAACTAGAAAATAAGCATGGCAACCGGGGGGTTGCCGAAACACTTTCATGGAATAACGTGGCAGAACAGTTTCGTGAACGCGTCAAATCAGAGTTAGGAATTTTTTGATGGGGAGAATCATTTCATTGATGGGCATAGATGGCTGTGGAAAAAGCTCACTGGCGTTAGCTCTTCAAAAAGAGTTTGAACGTAATGGTCAAAAAACAGTTGTTACATGGGCTACTTTACAACCAGTTTTGATAAAGCCATTTATTATTATTGCAAAATATATGATGGTAAGAAAGCATGATAAATTTGATGATTATAAGACTCATATCACGGCTAAGAAAAAAGGCATGAACAAGTTTGCGTTTGCTCATGGCATTTATTTTTTAGTCATGTTTATTGATTATTTGCCGCAGGTTTTTTATAAGGTTGTGTTACCGCGCATGTTCGGCCGCACCATTATATGTGATCGATATTTTCACGATCTTATGCTTGATTATACTATAACCACCAATGCGAAACCGAATAAAATGCTTGAGCTTATAAATTTTTCGGCTCGATTTTTTCCTAAGCCAGATTTACATTATTTTGTTACTGTTCCGCCAGAAGTTTCATTTTCACGCAAGAATGATATTCCGTCACTGGAATATTTGAAAGAACGGAATTCGTTTTATGAGGCTATGGCAAACGATTTAAACCTTCCCATATTAAATGGAACACTTCCTTGGGAAGAAAATTGTTTACGGATTATTAATGATTTCGAGAAATTAAAAGGTTGAATTATTATGAATAAGACAAGAACATTGCTGAAAATTATTGGGAGTCCTTTGCTGGAAAAAAAACCTGAGGCTGACCTAATTGAGAGTGATGAGTTATTCAGATATGCTTTCCGGAATAATGTGGAAATGTTGTATTTTCAGGCATTGGAAGAAGCTGGAAAGTTGGATACATTGCGTGCTACGCGAGATGAAATTATTGCTCGTCAGCGGGATACTGCAAAAACTATTTGTAGACTTTCTGAGGTGCTTCGACACGATGATATTCCGCATGCCATGACTAAAACTCTGAGACCTTACCCTGGCACACCAAACGATATTGACTGCCTATATCTTGGTCCGCTCGATCAATATGAGAATGTTGGTAAATATTTGCAGAATAACCAATATCGATTAACTGGCCCCAATGATATGCAATACGAATTTTTTGATGAAATATCAGATGAGGCTTTTCAGGAAGATAAGTCAGGCGGACGTTTTTATATCGATTTTTACCGTGAGCTGGCGGCAGATCACATGCCATACATGGATAGTCAAATTCTTGCAAAAGAGGTTATCCAGGTACAAATCGATGAATGTCCAAATCCTGTCTATGTATTTAAACCCATTGCCGAGATGGTCGTGCTTTCACTTCATTCTGTGCTGATGCATCGTATCGTGCCCTTAGAGGTATTTTATACATATGCTTATTTTATAGCAGAAATGAGTGAGGTAGAACTTGATGAACTATGGAGGTTTACATGCCTCAACCATGCAGAACCAGCTATGCGTACTGTGTTGACGTTGATGGAAACTTTGCATCAGGAATGTTTTGGGTTTGTACCGGACAAGCTGGCTTACATCCTGAAATTATCTGGTCAGCGCATAAGTGAGAAAAAGGATTTATTGCAAAACGATATACATATGCCTCATGTTGTCAGACTTTCAACATTTGTGATCTCCGTATTTAGTAAAATTCGTGGAAAGCGTGCACGCAGAGGATTTTTTAAAGAGCTTGCTCATATGCTTAATCCTGTGTTTGCTGTGGAGGTTTTGTATCATATGTTAAGTAAAAAATTCATTGATAAACATTCAGATCATGTATAAGAAATCAGGTTGCTGAAATGAAACGCATGTTCAATAGACGTGTTGTTGCTTGCTTTCTTTATTATCTTGGGCTGCTTCATCTTTTTGGGCTACTGGTAAAATGGACAGGGAATAGCAAGCCATTATTATTGACGGGTCATCGTGTGCTTGCCAGTAAGAATGCTGAACTAAGTAATATTGACCGTATGGCTCTTGCATCAGGGCATGCCATTACGGATACGGAACTGGAGCGCAGGCTAAAGCAGATCATGTGGCTACGTTCACCTGGGCATCCTAATGAATTGACTACCGGAATGCCAGCTAGTAATAAGTTTTATCTAACATTCGATGATGGTTATCTGGACAACCTTCAATATTCAATGCCAGTTCTGGAGAGACTGGCCATTAAGGCCATTATTTTCTTGGTCAGCGATTTGGTGGCGAATCCAAATAAACTGCCTTGGTGGGATACGTGGGGGGCAGAGGAGCTATCTGCTCATTCTGAAGAAGCCAAGGCTGTTTCTGTTTATGGTGAGCGTTGCCTGAAATATAAAAGAATCAGTAAAGGATTGCTACGTGACACAAATGCTTTTCGCGAACGTGGATCAGAATATCGGCTTTATCTCACTGAGGAGGAGCTCAGAAAAATTGGTGGCAAGACCTTTTATTTTGCAAATCATACCGCTACACATGCTAATTTGACACAATTGACTGAACCTGAGATTGCATATGAAATTGAGACGTGTACTGCCGCCATTCGTGACTTGCCAGGTTATCTTTCCCTATTAGCCTTTCCATTCGGAGCTTATGATGAGCGAGTACTTGCATATTTGCAGTCAAAATCCAAATTCCCGATGGCCTTTGCGACAGGTATAGGCTCAAATACTAATAAGTATTGTTTTAAACGGCTCAATCTAAACACCTCTCCTTATTACCTTTTTATGGCTGAGAGTGTTGGTGTCTTTGATTTTCTTAGTAGAATTCGACGATTTTTTCTATGAAAAAAATACTTTTTGCATATAAACAGTGTGAGTTTGGCGGCGGGGCTGAAAAGAACATGATTGAGGTTGCTGAACACATTGGACAAAATCACCAGGTCAGTTTTATTATAACAGGTGGTTACATTGATCCACGCATTCAGAAACTCGGTGAAATATTTATATTTCCTAGCAAAGGGAAAGCTTTACTTTTCCCACTCGATCTCATTTATTTAGTCTATCTTATACTTACAAAAAAAATTGATCTTATTCATGCACACCATCGCTATCCTGCTTTTCTTGCCAGTTTTTTACGCCGACTTCTGAAAATTAAATTGATAACAACCGTCCATAATAGGTTCCCGGATAAGGGGAAAATAAGTCTATGGGGGGATAGAGCGATTGCAGTTAGCAATGGTGTTGCGGAATGGATGCTACACGATTGTGGTGTTAATCCGGAATTGGTTACCGTAATTCATAATGGTATTTCTATTCCTACGGAGCATTCCGGAGATGTGCTCAGAGCCATGAAGTTAGAACTTAATCTACCATCAAATGTAACATTATTGTGTAGCGTTGGGCGTTTGACTCGACAAAAAAATTATCCTGGTTTGTTTCGTGCACTTGCGCAGATTCCCGCTTCTGACTGGCTTTTGTTACTGGTTGGTGAAGGAGAGGATAGATGTGCGCTGGAGAAACAGACTACAGATCTAGGCCTGCAAAATAGAATTCGATTTCTTGGTCATCGTAATGATGTAGATAAAATTATGCAGATTTCACAAATATTTGTTATGAGTTCGTCATGGGAAGGTTTCCCCTATGTGATTATTGAAGCTCTTGCAAATGGGCTTCCTATTGTTGCTACTGATGTTGGAGGTGTATCGGAAGGAGTGATCAATAATAAAACAGGCTATCTTGTATCTTCAGACAATGACAATATGCTTGCTGACAAAATATTGGCTTTATTATCCAATCCGGAATTGCGTAACCAATTATCCGAAAATGGTAAAAAGCTTTTCCGTGAACAATTTCTTGATAAGACAATGCTGAATCGAATTGATGCAGAATATGATAAACTATTGAATAATAATTAAAGCTAGCCATTGAACATCACCCATATTATTTTAAATTAATAAATTCATGAATGTTTCAGGTGATTTGAAAGCATTTGTATTCTTGTTATTGGCTCTGATTACGATCATTTTTTTTAATACTGTTGATAGATTTGAAGTGCTAGATAAAAAGTTATTAAATGATCCATTGTTCCACAAGATAGAGCAAAATTGGCATTATTCGAAAAATAAAGTATTTTTAGAAAAGAGAGAAGAAAATTCAGTTAAATTAATATCTCATAATAACGAAGGCATCACATACTTTAGTCAAAGGGTTAAAAAAGAAGATAACTTTGAATTATTAAGATTATCATTAGATGCAAAAACAAAAAATGTGGTATTGGCTGATAAACACTGGAAGTCCGCACGTGTAGTGTTGATCATGTATGATAAAGGCAACAGGCCAATGTACCATTTTCCACACGTTTTGTTCAGTCTGCATGGGGAGAATAATTGGGAACGATATGAAAAAATATTTAGAATAAACAAAAATACTGAAGAAGTAATGATTGCCGCCCAATTAATTAATGTGTCTGGTGAGATGTGGGTTAGAAATATAAGACTGGAATCTGTAAAAGAAAAAGAAATATTTATAATATACAAAATCAGTCTTGCTTTACTATGGGTTTTGGTTATTCTCTGGATTGTCGCTTCTTTGATTAAACATATAGTGTTTTCCATGACAGGATTCTTAACAATGTTTATCATTATATGTATTGCAGTAGCTGTCCTCTTGCCTCAATCCATTATATCTGTCATAAGCATGGAGATATCGAGTGATAACATAGTGGCTGGTCTGGCAGAAAAATATTTTGAACCGGCTATCACTTTAATAAAGCAAGCAAATACAACACAAGAGGTGACTTTTAGCCTCTATAAGTTTGGTCATTTTTGCATGTTCTTTATTTTGACTTTTTTGCTTGATTTGGAAAAAAAGTTCAAAATAACAACAATAAGGTTATTCTGCTATACGTCAATTCTAGCTCTGGGAACGGAAGTATTACAGTTGTTTTCAGATGGTCGTACTGCCCAATTATCTGATTTCATTATTGATATTTCGGGAATTATAACAGCATTGGTTGTGAAAAGCATATATGTAGCTGCAAAAACTCGTTGATATGGCGGCTATTAAATCATATATAAATAAGGGAAAATAATGATATATTTGGCATATTAAACTTGAGTAGATATATACAATGAATACTGAAAATCAGACCATCCAGAGACTATCAATACTCTCCTGGATCGGACTATTTACATGCGTCTTATTTCTTGTAGTAGCTTATTATGACGGATTAGATAGAGTCTTTAAAAACTGGATTGAGAGAGAAGAGTATAGTCATGGGATACTTATTCCTTTCATTAGCCTTTTTTTTGTGTATCAGAAGACAGATCGCCTGAGGTATTTTGATTTAAGAGGTTCTTGGTCGGGGATCTGGATACTTATATTTGCTTCATTAATGCATGTAGTAGCAGAGATAAGTGCTATCAGCATTATATCGCAGTACG
>Ga0224511_10000110_pt1 | contig 27766 bp, 18 predicted proteins | sample SF_May12_sed_USG_2_FD_169988 | JGI IMG/M metagenome (GOLD analysis project Ga0224511, IMG submission 169988) | Sediment microbial communities from San Francisco Bay, California, United States - SF_May12_sed_USGS_8_1 | ecosystem: Environmental > Aquatic > Marine > Sediment | place: USA...
GATACATTGTAGCATATATACACGTAGTTATTTAATTACTTAGTTTAAACATAAATATCTGACACTTTACTGTTTGTACATACATGAAAAGTAAAACAACACATATAAAACGCTCTTTTTCACAGACACACGCAGATAATACCCACACCTCCCGTGGATACCAGACGAGATACTGTGTACCACGAAAACGCCGTTGTTTACAACGTCATCCCAGACGAAGAAGGTTGGTATTTAAACAAAACAAAAACAATAAGCATAAACATTACTGTGCAGGTATCTAATGATGGTACTTTATGTTTACATATTAAAATAATTAGAGCATAAATATACTTGTATATTAACCTAACCAGAAGATGCGTACCGTATGCACATACTCAGACTGACAAATTATTGTGCTCGCAATTCCAGGTCAAATAGTCAAATTATGACCAATTCGCCATATAGATATATGTAATTATAATCACAAAGCGAAGTGCCAAATATATGCACAAACACAGTTTTAAGTCGAACACAATGTATATGGAATGTCTCAAAGCTGTTCTAACTGAATAGACCCGTCTTATACACTTGTTAACACATTTTGTTTTAAGAATGTCCTGTGTACGCATTGGCCGACCTGCCTTACGCGTTAGCTGTTTCACCGGTCCATGGACACCAAGTAGCACAAATAGTGGAGGGCGCCACCGAAAACAACGCAAACAAGAAAGCAAGTGCCGACTACTGTAATCAAAGAAGCCGCGACTCAAACTAAAGAACATCCTGAGCGGATGAACATACTCCGGAAAGTAGTGGGCGGTACATGATGAGGATCCTAGAAATAACAAAGATGTCAACCCCATTACAACCGCTCTATAACGCATGGAGAAAGTGTTTTGGTTATGCACCGTTTGTACTGTATATGTTTTCGATGGTTAATTATATTTTCTTCCTACTCGTATTGCTGTATACGTATTATGCACTAATTTTAGAACCTTACCAATTCAAAAATTCAAGTACATACGAGCGTTGACTCATAAGCCAGCACCGTAGTCAACTTGAAATGTACCAAATAAGGAACGTTTTACAAATTATAACCATTTAAAATGCAAACAGTCCATTATGTTATAGTCTGAAACGTTAACCCGTAGGGTCAAATACTAGTGAATTACGTAGTTATTTCCCAATATTTAAATTTATTAAAATGAACTGAACTTGTGAGTATATAAAGTAAACTTTACCGCCAAAATATTTTGAAAAAGTACTTAATATATACTGATTTGCAAAACTTATCTCGCTTTACCTAATGTTTTATTGTTAAGTACATTTACATAAGGGTGAATCCGCATTTTAGTACGCCGTAATTAGGGGATGTACAACAAAGGAAATGGCCGATACGCGGTACGCGAAATTCATGCCGTTGGTACCCAAATCGAACTTTTAACAGTTAAGATGTGTAATTTGGACTACAAAATAATGCTATACATACACTATATCCAATTATTGAGTATAAATATATTATGTCGCGCTTACTTCAATTCACTGTTTTCTTATTTCAGCAGTAATACGATAAATACCGTTTTGTTGTTGTTCTTTTGTTTTTGTCTGCTTTGGGGGGATACAAACATTTAATAATATCAGACAAACATAATTTACCTTTGTTATTGCAATTATGCGTGTACGTGCAATAAAACGCAATTTTGTCTGTATTATATAACTTCAAACTATACACCATTTCAATGAATATGTTGCAACTATCATGCTATTGCATGTTATAAATCTTATTAATTCGAAATGTTTGTTCATTTTTGTGTGTATATTGGCACGTTTAATATATATAAAAAGTCATGTAATTATCTTCAGATTTTATGTATTCAAATAACTTATACATGTATGTGTTGTTTAATTGATAATCTTATTGAGCTATTCCACTAATGGATATAGGTAAATAATTAAGGAATAAATTTCGTGTTTGATAAGTTCACAGAGTGAACGAACGTTATTAGTGCTGGTTAAAATTGTGGAGTCTACTATAAATCGATTACATGTATGGCTTTTCCTCTTTTCAATAAATATTATTTATTGTTTTTTTACCCATTATTATATACTTGCCCAAGTTTTGTTATTTTTTCAACGTTTTGACTCCTCATTTTGACATGATGAATGCATGATTGAAGCGAATTAAATGTACATTGTTCTAAATTATGTTAGTGTTTGGGCTGTCAATTTTTACTTCATTTGAATCGTTTTCTGTACAGTGATATTATAGTTCTAATGTTTGTTCGTTCATCATTGTTTGTGTGTTTAGTTTATGTAGAACATTTGCGAAATAGACTTCAAACAAGGACTTTATCCAATCTGATAAAATATTAACAGAAATCTCCTGAAAGTGCCAAAGTCTTTGTGTGTCGATTTAAATTCTTATACTCAAACCACATCAAACATTAGTATTTTGGTAATCATCAGATTAAACATAGCATTTGGTAATGTCGTACTTTATTTAAAAACTTCAAAAGAGTTTGGGTATTTATGGATTTATGAATCTTGATGTTGATTTTTATGTACCTGCTTTCTCAAGAATAAACGTCTTACATTTATGTTGTGTGATAGAATAAGCAAATTAATTAGAGTTATGTGTTTGAATAAAACATCACCTTTACAATTATCTTCTTCGTAAATATAGAATACACGTATGTATTCTACGGCGTATCGGTGTCATTCCCCTTGAATGTTTAGTTTATATGATTACCTCCTATGTAATTGTCAGCAGCATTATCAATTGTTCATCGTCCAGTAGCTGCCATACGGGCATTATGAGATGAGCGTTGGTGGAAATCCATCTTTGCTTGCGATCAGAAAAACAAGATGTATTAAGAACAATTATATTTAGAGTATAAATTTAATAGATGTTAAAAAACTATATTGCAAACACAGAAGATAATAAATGAAAAATGATTTCTCAAAAAATGTTGAGTGGTAGCCCTTACGGTCAGTTACTTTCATTGGGGTCTGTTGCCCCGTACTTCATAATTCTGTAGTTATATTTTGCTGGTCCTCAGGGATCATGGATTGTATAATTTTGTATGTTGTTTACATTTGAAAATAGAGTTCCGCTCATGCGCTAGAGGACGTCAGTGGTGGGGCATCTTCCATCATCACTTATGAACAGCTTCAATAAAACCAAGGCTGATGTTATCTCATGCAGGCTTTGATTCTTGAGAGCTTTCTCAGTTTAATTATACCAGTTTCCATTATAGAAATTCTTTCACTTACTCAACACTTTTGGAGAAAAAAACGAAAATGATTTGTATTGACTTTTTCTACCCAAGCCATTTAGAACGAACAGTCTACTTAAAAACGAGGGCGGGGAACGAGAATCGAAAACCCAAGCGCCGTTTACTTGTGTAAATCACTACAGGTCAGTTACAGAAAGGCATCATATCACTCCCTCCTAAATGTACGTTAGGTTTTGAAAATGAATTTTGTTTTTCAACATCGCAGTCACAATTGTTCAACTCAAGAACAAAACAAATATAAAAGACAAATTTTTACAATATAAACAATCTGGCACGCCGCCATTCAAAATCCGAATCTAACCACAATTGAAACATTGAAACATAAATTAGAGCAATGACACATTAGGACAAACGCAACTTGTTTTAAGGACAGTGGGTCATAAAATAACAACAACGAACGAATGCATGGTCGGTTTGCCATCAAACTTCTGCACATGTCATCAAGTGTTACCACTATACCAGACATCACTTTATTAAATATTTCAACGTAGTGATTTGCATATTTAGGATAATGACATGTAATATGTCAACATGTCATAACAATGAATTGTAATAATAAGATAATTATCAAACATTTTTTTTTTCAATTATTGACAGTAAACGTAGCATTGAAATAGTTAGGTATTCTTAGTAGTTTTATATGTAAGATAAGTTATACCGCTTGGGTAAAATCATATATTGCAGAGTAGTTTCCCTTAATTTGCAAGAACACGTGTATAATAAATCTTAAAACATATATTATGTATTAATATTGGTTTACCAGTAACTTCTTTACGCAAATACAAACTGCAATATAAGATGTACGTAAATACGGGAATTCTAGGCAAATTCTGGATGTTTTAAGTTGATGTACACATGGATGGAATGCATTAATTAATAATAAAGAGAACAAATACGAAAAACACAAAAAATACATTGTTCTTAATATCTGCGCGTTTTGGTTTATCACCACCACCAACATCACCACCACCACTACCACCACCACCAACACCACCACCACCAACAACAACAAAAACAAAAACAACAACAACAAACACACAAGTATATTGTCTACTCTATGAATGTATAAGTAAACAATTAATAATAAAGATTGCCTTGAAATATTTTGATACACTTACCGATACCTGCACCACGCTCTCATTGACACACTCACCCTGCATTTAAATACTAGATTATTTCACAAAGGGTGAAAGTATTTGTGTTGTTCCCTTACACTCTCATATGTATTCAAAAAAGCAGTCCCACATTTATAATGGGAACACACATCTCTGACAAACATCCCCGTTATCATCCTTAGAAAGATGTGATATTTATTCTATAATACTACACTAAATCAAACTTAGGTCAGTAGTAACGTTATTGTAACATTTTAACAATTAGCGATAACTGCGACAAGCCTACGACAACGTCGTCCAATAATGCGCTCCCTTTACCAGTAGGCGATATTCAAGATTTAAGATTTAAACATATTTATTAGTAACGTACTAGGTACATGATATAAAGTTTATTATAATGCATCAATACAAGATTACAACGCAGATTATAATTTATAAATATACATAAATGATTTCCTTATTACATTTTGATATTTAAACAACAGAGGAATGGATACACTTGTGTATCAATTTATTGATTTAATTGTACATGCAATTTAAAGTATATGGGAAGTCAATGTTGTTCAATGAGCATCAGCAAAACATTATATAATGAAGATATAGTTACGTTAACGATGCTGACGAACAGCATTAACATTTATTCATGTTTTCTCTGTGAAAAAATTAGAGCCGCCAAACGACGATCGTTATTTAAGAACCCTCATCAAAACCATTATGTCACTAAACCTACTTTGTGTGTACTTCACTAGGGTGAGAATGCGGCTAACCGGCTGTTGTTGGCACAAACGCCACTTCCGGCCACCGTAGACGACTTCATACTTCTCGCCGTTCAAGAGCAATGTTCCTGTATCATCAACATGCATTTTGCAGAAGAAACAATGAACAAGGTAAACTACCCGTAATATTTTTATCACAAGTGTACAAAGTGGTGTCCCTTGATTGTCAGTGTGCACAGTATAAGAAAATGTTAAATTTTCAGATTATATTATTATGTTCGTGTTAGTTACGCACGTACTGAAAGGGTGTATCACATTAAAAAAACATATGCATGTTTGCAGGACGTGGGTGATTATATCCCAGCTATTTTCTCACAATTAGAATACCTTGTATTCTTGGAATATTCGTTTCCCCTTTTATCTACTATGTCGTTTGTTTCGTGTGGAAAATTGCCGGAATATGAAACATGTAAGTAATTTAACAAGTTTTCTAAACAATCGTGGCTAAATGAAGTGTGCCGCAGAAGAAATTTGATTGGTTGGAAACTAAAATGGCCATTATTAGGCTTACCATGGCAATTCAGCAAAATTTACTTGTGTCGCTTATTATTTACATATCTTCCTACATGGTAAAACTTAAATAAATATGTATAATTGTGATGTTTGTTGTTTGATTTGTCGATGAATATATGTGTTTTAGGCGCGATTAGGCAACCAAAATAAACAATGGCCATTTAGTGTTATATATGGGTGAAATTTGCGGCCGTACAAAACTAGTAACAAACGCTGAGGTCATCGCTGACCTGACCAAGAATCTAGCAATTGTTAAATAGTGTTATGTATTAACAAAAACATTACAAAATGTACATACTAGTTTAATACATACATAATATATTTGTGGCGTCCGTACAGTGTTTTTATTGGTATGTGTTTTTTTATTGTGCCGTATGTAAACGTGTGGAATTTTGTCCCTTTGTACAACACTTTAAGTCGGTCTTCAATTTATATTTCAACATGTTGTTGTGGGATATATTTTTAAATCATGCTAAACCATGTATGACGTGTATGCTAGTGATGTTTTAAAACATAACATGTTTTCTAAAACAAGAATCTATGTACATGTTACATTTGATATGTTCTCCAGGAACGCGGCAGAGCGGTGCGGGCTGTTCAGCGCGGTGTATCTCCTGCTGAAGCAGGTCACTTGTGAGGGCCAGGTCAGCGTCATCAACACCGTGAAGAAGGTCCGCGCGGCAAGGCCACTGGCTCTTAAATGCCAGGTAACCCCTCACATACATAAATACCAATATTGGATATGTATATTTTAATTGCCTTAGAAAATAAATTGAAAATATGTCTTAAAACTGGTACAGCGTGCAACATTACTTACAAATTACCTGTTTCAGGAACAATTTGACTTCTTGTTCACCCATTTCTGTTTGGTTTTACTTCTTTTTGTTTTCCTATCGTTTTGTTCACCTTCTAAGTGGCCTGGTTGGAGAGATTAAATGCATTTTTTCTTTCTTCTTTCTTCTCCAAAAAATGTTGAGAAAGTGTGAGGTTTGATATAGCTTAAAACTGGTTGAAACTCCCAATGAAAGTCATTGACCGTACCAAGGCGGTAACTCAACATTTCTTGGAGAATTCGTTTAAGAAAATATCAAGAAAAGAAATGAAAACAAAAAATCCGAAAAAACACAAAAATATAGTTTGTCTAAATGTCTGTTGCGTCATGGTGTTGTAAGAGTTTTTGTGTCGTACCTTGTGTTAGTTTTTGTACGGGCCATTTTGTCATGGTGTCCTTAAACATGACATATCTACATTGTTTACAACATTCTTTGTTTGAACATCTCTTCAATTTATATTCTGTCACAAGTGCGTTTTGAATACCTTGACGAATCCAGACAACGTATACATCAATACCTGAACAATTATGACGATGTTTAGACACCTATTGACTAATCAAAATCGTGTGGTGCGAAGTCACTATTACATGTGCATCTGTTTGCAAAAGCTATTGATTCTGGCACAATTATTACTGCTGAATTAATGCGCACTTAACCTGATGACTGTTATAGTGCAGATGTATTTTGCCTGTTAATTGATTTTGTTTAAATATGTACCCACTATGCAATTAATTGTATATTATGCTAAATAGCAATTTAGATTATAACTTATTCGGTACAATACGTGTGTTTGTATTCTGATCATAATTTGTTCTGACACATTTATACTGTGTAATTGATGCGCACTGTAGTAGCCATCATGCAAATGTAATATGTCTGTCTTTGCTTTTTTTAAAACATGTACCCACTTTGCAACTGATTGTACATTATGCTGGATGACAATGTAAATAATTACCGACACGTCATACTATATATGATGGTACTCTGGTCAAATACAGATGTTTTGCTGTCACCTTTGGGTTTGAGGTGACATATTATGTAAATAACGTTTGATTGGAGTTTTCAAAAATGTTATGCATGTTATTGTTATTATTACAACTGGAGTATTTTATTTGAATATGTACAATAATCATCATCATATCTTTTGATATAAATAAAAATAGTAGCTTCTGATTTCTTGGCAGACTATCTGCGTCAGATTCAGTCTTTTGGTTTATTACTCACTAAAATAATCCAGGACTTATAACTCTTAAACTATGGACATATAGTTATGTTTTCCTGCACTGCACTTCCCCTTAATGAGATATATTATGTTGTGCCTGCAGTTTTAAGAAATCTTTATTTTCTAGTTTCATCGGTAAGCCGTGGATTAAATTGATTTCAAAGTATTACCAACCAGAAATATTTTGACAAAATGTGAAAGAAGAATAATGTTAATGCGCACTGCACTTCATCTCAATGACTTGTATTGTCATATATAGTTATAAAGCTTCAATAAAAGTTTCTTCAAACCGACACATACGTGTGTGGGTGGTCATAAAATATAAGTGAATAAATACAGCAATATAACTTCCATGTTTAGTTGTTTGCCTACAACGCATCACGATAAAAAGGAAACAATGTATTTCTTTTCAGTTTTTATTTGCTTACAGATCTTTATATAATATGTGTAACATACATTTGTATACATTTGTTCATAAACAATAGAATCTGGTTATAGTTCTAAACACGCAAAATCAAACATCTAATTAGTTTGACACATTTGATATAAAACAAATTTCAAGAAAAATGCAAATCCCCAAAACGCCCAAAATGTGTGTTTATGTAAAAAACATAAGTTATTGACACAAATTTTGTACAATAAGGCTTTACAATATTACCGCAAATACTCATTTTATATACAAATTCTGCAATATATAATTATATTTAGCTTTAATTTAATCTGTATATGTTGCTAATCGCGAACTGGTTTAAACAACTTTATTTACTCAAATCACAAATATGGGAGTATGAATGTTAGTTATGCTATAATACAACGACAAGTAAAACAGTATAAACATTTGTTAAAAATGACAAAAAATTATTTTGATGTGTAAAAATGAACTTTACACGTATTATAAAATGGCATCAAAAATTCTTAATTGAGTTAGTAATTCTTGTATATAAGCATCAAAAGTATCACTATAATATCATCAGCAAGACATTAATATAATACAAAAGTGTATGGAAACAAAATATATATGTAAATATATAATACAAAATGTTCTGCTTTGCATAAACATATTAAACAACAATACATAATTATACACTTTCGTTGCTGTAATAAAACATGCCAATGATATTCGGTTACAAGCTGAAGATATATAAAAAAACTATTTAATGTTCGCGTTAGTGTTATCACTTGGCATATTACTTTTACGTCGTTGTCTCTTTTAATCTGCACAATCATATGTATTATCATTAAGCCTTTAAACGTGTTTTGGTGCCGTTTGTTTATACTAATTTTAGTCATCAAAATAGTATTGTCCATACACACAGTTTTAGCAGTAATAAGAGATCGTGCAATAGCCCTTACCACCAAATTCTATAAAGCAATTATTGCTTAGTGACACTAGCATTAAGATTGTTGAATGATGTTGGTGACTATTACGTGTTGGCGTAGACGTTTTCCGTAGCTGTTATGGATTCCAAGACACAGTCGTGACAGAAGCCAAATTGTTCCTGTAAACATGTAAAAAAACTTAAATGTAACAAAATATTTAAAAACTATAATTTATCTATTTAACCTTACGAAAAAATAGTAATATGACATTGGGCATGCTAACACGTGAATAATTGAGTGATAATCAATCAGGTAAAATTCAATCGAACAAACAATCAAAATTAGATCTTTAACGTAACGTTGTTTTTGAGCACAATTTAAAACTGTTTGCAACATTTTGTCTTTCAATATATCTTCAATTTATATACTCACAATTAGTCAAAATCCAAAATGCAAAACATACTAATGAAAGTTCATGCACTTTACCTGACACGACAATGCGAGTCTTCGTGCGGCCCGGACCTTCCTCACAGTGTTGATGACGCTGACCTGGCCCTCACACGTGACCTGCTCCAGCAGGAGAAACACCGCGCTGAACAGCCCGCACCGCTCTGCCGCGTTCCTGTGTCCAACATCAGCGTAAAACTTAGGATTACACAAAATTACACAAATGGTGTTCCTCATCAGTTGTTTAGGACAACGGAAAAACAATTCAACAAACCGCTCGGCCTGACTCCTCCCTGCGAGGTCATTTTGTTAAATTGTTACGACCACAAATTTCACACTCATTAAGTTGAGTAGTTTTGCAATAAAAAACTATATTAATTGTCTGCACGTGTTTGTGACGCTATGTTATCTATCACAAAAGCAGACTTCACAGTGGATGTAGACATTTACTTACTATCTATGCCCTGACTCACGGTTAAACATAGGGTTATATAGGATAATTTTGCTGTTGAATAGACCTACATGCAAATTATGAATATGGGTCCTTCGTCTGGCGATGCTTTTGATAAGTCGTCAACATCTTGTACAAACTTGCAGAACTCAGATGCTGAACTAGGAGCAACGCTCTTATTGGCCCACCCAGTAAACTGTAGATGGGGGATAGTCCGCGCTGGCACGCTCTGGAATCAACGATTCATTTGAAATAAATATCTGTTTTGAATACGATTGTTTTACTTCTGTCTTTGTTTAACACAAGTGCATGCATTGAAAGATTTAGAACACTTCGTATTTGTATTGTACGTTAAGTACAACAAAAACAACATGAAAGATACCGGTGTTGTTCCTGTCTTCCCAATCACCAGCGAACGTTTCGTGTAGTATGCTCGGGTGTCGACGTCTTTTTTACTTCTGACGGTTGTCATGCCTGTCCGCAAAACCTGGTTGTCAGCCGGGAAATATTCACCGACATCCTAAGTAAATAAACAGGGCACATATTATTCCTTGTACACCTCAACTCATCGACATGCAACAGTAACAGCAAGGATGATGTTAAGAATTGTAGCTATTGTGCAATACACATAATCGCAAAGTAATATGACTACATATGAACAATTATGTTGATGTATATTGGGTATTCAATAATAATTGGTACAATTGTAGTTTGATACTGGAGATACCTTGACGAGACGAAAGGAGCTATGCGTGATTACTATATAACCACATTCATTATGTGAAGAATGGTCATGATTTCGATGTAACACCAGACGAACTGTTCAAGTCTTTTTACATGTATAAGCGCTTAGTTAATTTGCTTAATTTTAATACACTACTTTAACTCAGCATTAACCATTTCGAAACGTATGTGTAAGTTTAAGATGTGGCATTACATTACCTTGTTATTAGTATGATCAGGGTCCATGTTGACGATGCATGAGCATCTTTCCTGGAGGGCGAGCAACAGGAAATCATCAACCGTAGCAGGAAGGGGTGTTTGTGTCAACAACAACCTGTTCGCCGTCTTTAGACTCTGAGTTATAAAATACAGTCATACACTGTTTATTTACACATTAAAACTGTGCGTCTTGGTCGGCGTGTACATATTACAAATGTATAGGTATGAACGATGTCAATTTATGACAATATGCATATAAATCGATTTAAGCATGCATGTTTTCTAAAACATTATTAACGATGTATGTATGTGTTTAAGAAACAAACAACATGAGCTATATCAACTACTTACATTCACGTAAATGGCGTTTACGTATCCGACTGAGCCAGGAGTTTGACCAAAACGTAGTACGGGCCTATGTTCCTCACCTACAATGGGATTTTGTATTGAAATAAGAACGGTTTTACATACATGTATACATGTACAAACTGACATTTAAAGTAACACAGTCATAATAATGAATAATCTCATTGTAACCAATATGACACAAGGTGTTCCGTTACCGGGAATATCGGCTCCGGGTCGGTTTTTGTCCTGGCGTCCTCTGTTGATGGTCAATGCTTCCTCCTCGTCTTCCGTTATGGGGTCCGTGCACTGCTGTAACAACTGGAAAAAGCAGACAAGTTTACCTAAGTTTGACTTGAAGCAACTACACAACACAAGCAAAACAACCCTTAACATATTAACTTAAGTAAACACATGACTATGTGTATGTGCTAAACTTAAGAGACACCTTAAACTGTTCGTGTAGTTTAGCGCCTTTGTTCTGATGCATGTATTCTGGAAAGTTGTCGACCTTGACTGGCTCCCATGGCAGGGTGAGTGTGTGCACGAGGGCGTGGTGCAGGTACCGGTACTGCTCCTGTTCACATATTCAATAGAGAAATTATTGTTTTGTATATGCGTTAGTGTTTATGTTTGAAATCATGGTTGATGTATGAGCGGAAATACTTAACATTGATAACTATTCAAGAAGTGCTAGAGCATAAGCAAGTAAGTGTTTTTTAGCAAAACATGATTTTCCTTACACACATAGACATGTTGCATAGATATTGTTATAACGAGCATACATTGTCAAACTTTATAAATAATAATGAAAAACATAAGCTCTAGCAGGAGCATTGGGTGGTCTAAACAATCATTGCAAATTCCTACCAGTGTCTGTATCATATTTGGTCTGTTCTGACGCATATTGAGGACACATCCGGGCACGTCGATACGGCCCGAGTCGCGACCCTCCTTGCTAAGGATATCCAGGGCAATATACGTCCCTGTCCGTCCGATACCAGCACTAGATACAGATATTATTGGCAACAGTGACATTTGCATTGTTTCCTACAAGTATCAAATAAAAAATCAATGCCAAAAGGATCAACTTTAATAGATATGTCATTTAACCCACACTTGTACTTGGAGTAAGAATATGATATAGATGATTGTTTTAAGTAACCGAATAATTTAGGAGACTTGGTTTAAGGCGCGCTGTACGAAAATCATTAATATTGATGTACACTTTAATGCAGACGCATACTTCCTGTATCTAACAACCTGCAATGGACAATCACAGGCCCGTTAAACGTGGTGGGCAATGACGTCACGCGGTGCCAGAAGTCGACAAGAGTTGTGACGTCATGCGGCACCCCTCTGTCCGGCCAACTTGTGTAGTGCATGTGATGGAGAATACGCTTCTCTTTATTCTTAACACAATTGAAATGCAATTATATATAGTCAAATACAGTAGGTATAATAGTTTTGCGTTAGTGGGGTGAACACACATACCCGCTTGTTCTGTTGTATGCCACATAGCATACTAGAGTTTGCGTTGTATTTTGAATATGATTCAGTTATTCATTTGTCGGTAAGGCTATTTTATAAGACAAAACAACACAACGATGTTCATTTTTTAAAGGTGCATTCTTTAAATGGACATTGTATGTAACACTAATTTTATTTAAATCTTTAAAAATCACGATGTAAATATATTCGTACATAATAAACAAACACCTTTTCGACAGTAAACGTTCTGTGTGTAAACTCTGCGTAGATTTCCTCACGTGAACACGTTACTGTGACGTCACTGTACGTTCGGCTAGTGTTTCTGTTCGGCCAGTACTGGTCGCACTTGTCTTTCTGTATATTGAATTAATTAGACTAAGTGTTAGATTAATATGGATTAAAATGAAGAAGCTTTAATAATAAGACATACATCATAAACAAACTATAATATTAAAAGTGTGAGATTTTGATTGTAACATAATTTTGAATTCCGCAAAGTTTGATTTTTTATGTTTTCTTTGTAGATATTACTTTTCGCTATTTATATCTCTTTTTCAATTACTTTTTCCTCCTTCAGTTTAGTGAGCATAACGATCGTCTCCGCGTTCTGCTGCCACACCATGCGCCAAAACGCGCCATACTCTCCCAGCTGCTGCTTCATAGGACCTGGTTTAATAGTCCATGTAAAACAGTGTCGTATTTCACAGTGTGAAATTTCATTATATTATTACGCAGTAGTATTATGTAAACTATTTATTCGGTTTAACATACTGTTTATCTTCTTAAAAAAACAATTTGTAATTTTAATATAAACGATATTGTCTGACATTGTATAATTCAAAAATATATAATATATAAATATACAAACCAAGACAAGCGATGAACTCGTTTCGTCTTTTGTAGCCCTGTAAATACAATGACATTAAATAAAGCGAACACAAAAGATTTAAAAGGCAAATTCTAAAAGGAAGTGTTCAACGGGTTGAATTACAATATTAGCAATACAGTTTCTCAACTATGGCCACTGTGTCTAGTGTAAATCTTTCATTACGGAAGTTTTAAACTCAGTCATTTTAAAATGAGAGTAGTTGTGTGCTTTATACAAGCACAATAAATTCAACGTACTCTCTTTAACTGAATTACGCCACTTAACTGCATTATAAATCCACGAAGATATAGATATATTTGATAAACATGATACACATATACATAGGCAAATATGTCTTATGTAGCTAGATTTACATTCTACATTCGTTCTCAATTAAAATACTCTTATCCGTGTTGCCATTATGTATTAGAAACCAGAACATCAATACGCTTATACAGTTTATTAAGTGTACAAAATTCGCAGTCCTTTAAGTTTTGCTTATTTCACTATCTAAGTTTACTACATGCGTTTGCACAGCCGACAACACAGACTCCCAATTAAGTGAAGAAATAAAATCAAAAAGAGTTTATGTATATTTACATCTATGTAGCTGGCGTTAATGAAGTCTGTTACCCCGCCTTTGACCTTCACACGACTGTCGTCATCTATACGCAGGATGTCATAAAATGACAACTTACATAAATCGAGTTTCTGACAAAAGTTATTCCATGTTGCAATGCATAATTTAAATTTTGTCATTGATCGGGAATTTCTTTTAAAAAAGGCATTACGTGAGTTAAATTTGAACTGTTCTATAACATGACACGGCACAAAAATAAAATGTCTTTATTTTTACATTACTTTCGTCAAATTAAAATCAAAGCTACAAGGTTAACTCACATGGATAAATGCCCTTGTATCTGTTCATGATCAAGTTGGCGCTGAGCTGGGAAGCTGTGTACGGCTTTATCAGACCATACGGGAGTTTCTGATAAAAGGCAAATATCGAACAACTATCATATTTATATGCTGTAAATCTTGTTAAGAATAAATATTAAAATCATCCTACTACATAAAGGTACTGATACATCATGAACAATATCGCATTGGTACATTTTGATTAAAACAGAAAACTTAACAACCTCGAATTCCTCTTCATATTGAGACATCGTTCGCTCCGCCACATACTGAGTGATGTCTGCCACCGCCACCTTTTCGTTGTTAATCTTTTCTTCATTGTTATAGTAGATGCCGCCTTTTTCTTCAAACCGGATTGCTATCGCGCGCGCCACTTCATCTTCCTCATCTGAGATATAAAGATAATCAGTACTACAAGTTAATTCACGTGATATTAAATCACTGCAGCTTAAAATCTAAAAACTGCATTACAGCAGTATGTTTGAATCATACTTTTTCTAACAAGTTAATATTAAAACCTAGTTTAGGATATATGTTAATGTGGTGGGTGTGAAGGTACCATACCTGTTTCAAGACTGTCGTCTGATTCTTCTGTATTTGCAGGAAGGATCTTAGTAGGCGGTTGCTCGTAGGCAGGGTTTGACACAATAACCGTTGCCGGTAACGTTGCGGTGGATGTATTTGCGTATAGGCCTCCTGTAGTAGGCGATTTAGTCATCAATTATCGGTCAATACATGTTATACCAAAAGGCAATGTGGAAGTTGTTTTTGTATAATACAATAATATACCTTACGATAGACATTTATCAGGCAAAGAACTAATACAGTAGGTATAATTCACGCGTAAGAATACGTAAGCAAAACATGATGTATGTGGTAAATCGTCAAATTTACCATTCGATTTTTTGACAGTGGCATAGATTGGCGAGGTATCAACTGGAATCGCGCTTTCGTTATTGACGTCATTTCGTTCGGGCTTTTGCCGTGGCGCTCTAATGAAAAAACATGTAAACATTCATTAGGTAACACAATTGTGGTATATACTACTACGACGCATTTGTGTATATATGAATATAAGTAGGTTATCTAGCTATATTATGATTATTTAACATAATTTGTGTATTTAACTGTTCATTTGAATAATATATTTTAAACATATCATGCATCGCAATGTTATTGTGATACGTCGTCAGTTCATAGTATACATTAATCAACAGACCTTCGACGACGCAACATAACGACAACGGCGACGATAACGAGGACAATCAATATAACGCCACCGATGGAGCCTCCTATAGCAGCGGGCAGGCCTTCGTGGCCAGCCATTGGTTGTTCTGTTACTTAATAAACATATTCATTCTTCTGCAAAGGTGTAATCAACCGATGTCATAGCTTATACTTCATTTTCATTTACAAGGTAGAAAAGACATTAACCAATAACAACATGAATATCATATATATTTCCATTTTAGAGATATTGAACTAAAGATTAAAACGTATTGCGTTTTCGCCGGATAAAGAAATCAACGTAAACACATACCTTGACGAGTGTCACAAAGGTCCCCCGTGAAGCCATTTTTACAACCAGATAAACACTTTCCGTCCGCGCCTGAACACGCTGCTTGAGTACTGTCGATTTCTAGGCAATTCAAACTGCAATTCTCTTTACACTTGTTACCGAAATAGTTGATTTGGCATCCCAAAGTACAATTCCCGGAAATGTGGTCGCATTTGTTTAACAAACACGTTGAGCTACATAGTTGATCACAAAGTTTTCCATGCATGGATTCATTTGCGCATTGTAGGCAATTTCCAGAATCCTGGGCACATGTTCCGTTACAGTTTTCGCCACACATAAGATTACAATGATCACCCCAATATCCTTTTAAACAACCCAAGTGACACAATCCAGACAATGCGTCACATGTTTGATTTTGACATTTTTTGGAACATGCTAAACAATGAGTTGCGTTATTTTTGACATTGAAATAGCCATTCATGCAGATGCAATAACCTGTGCCTTTATCACATGCGTCTTGACAGTTCCTGTCACATGTAGTACAGGTATCGCCCCAGTATCGATCAATACATGTTATGCACATATCACTGGAATTACATGCGCTGCAGTTCTCTATGCACAACTGCTCGCACTTGCCTCCCCATCGACTTTCCTTGCAATTTGAACAGGACGCGTCTTCCTGATGGCATGTTCCTAACGCACATCCCTGGCTGCATCGTTGCGTGCACTTGTTTCCCCAGTATCCATCGCGACACGGAGTACATGTTCCATCAGACTGTGTACATTGTGTGGAACACCCTTCGTTGCACGTCGACTGACAACTGTCTCCCCAGTAACCGTCACGACACGGAAAACAGGTTCCATCAGACTGTGAACACTGTGCGGAACATCCTTCGTTGCACGTCGACTGACAAATGTCTCCCCAGAACCCGTCAAGACATGCTGCACACGTTCCATCTGACTGTTTGCACTGTTTGGAACATTCTTCGTTGCACGTCGATTGGCACCTGTCTCCCCAGTACCCGTCAAGACATGGTGTACACGTTCCATCTGACTGTTTGCACGGTGTGGAACATCCTTCGTTGCACGTCGACTGACAACTGTTTCCCCAATACCCGTCACTACACGGAGTACAGGATCCATCAGACTGCTTACACTGTTTGGAACATCCTTCGTTGCACGTCGACTGACAACTGTTTCCCCAGAACCTGTCACGACAGGGCGTACACAATCCACTAGACTGTGAGCATGACTCAGAGCATCCCTGACTGCAAGCGGTGCCACAGTTGTATCCCCAATATCCGACGTTGCAAGGTGCGCAGTACCCGCCGGCTTCTCGACACTGACCGAAACACGCATTGCTGCATGCATAAGCACAATTCCAACCATACTTCCCATATAAGCATGTTGAGCAAGAACCATCAGACTGAACACAATCACCTTGACATTCACTGCACGTTTTGTCGCATTTAAATCCCCAATACCCAGTCCTACACGGTGAGCAAAGACCATCAGTTTGTCGACACTGACCAAAACAGCCATCTGCACACTCTTTATTGCAGCTAGCTCCCCTTTTTCCAGTTACGCATGATGAACATGAACCATCTAACTGAACACATGACAGAGGACATTCAATGCCACAGGGCTGCTCGCATGTGCTTCCCCAGTAACCGTCTTTGCACGGTTGACACCTCCCTGTCCATCTGTCACATGTGTCGTTAGTACAACCTTCTGAACACGTAGCCTTGCAATAGTGACCCCAATGGCCCTTTACACACCCATAGGTGTCGTTACACCTCCCATATTCGTTACATCCGCCAACACAACAGGAACATCCTTTACAATGCCCACAATAGCCTGAAACATCCGGTTTAGTAGACAATTATAAGTTTACTAAAGTTTTCTAAAATCATTTTAGAAGAATCTTATGAACTATTATATTTTTTTTGCAAAAACTGACGAGTCAACTTCAGTTTTATGACTAGTTTCTGTAATGTGCGCGTCAATTTTAACCCTACTCATCCTTGATTGCATTTGACCATTACCAGATACGCATCGAATATATATTCATTCTTTTAAAATGCATTTTCACAAAATAACTTGAGTAGGCAAATAAATTATTGCCAAAACACAATGCAATAATGTGAAAGATTATGTTATTTTGCAGTAGTACAACAATTATAAGAACACACTGTTGACAAGTTTAAACACGTTACACCATAATAGTAACAGTGGTGCAGTTAGGTATGATTGTCACGTAATTGATTTGTTTGGCGAGTACGAGGGGAGGAGCGACATGTCCATTCTAAGCTAAACTTTAGATCTTCAACTGAAACTATGGGGTTTGAACCGCGCTCAATAGAGGATAAGGCTCATGAGGCCTTGGCAGTCAGGAACGCGAACTAAGAAAATCAGGAGAATGATAAAACAAGGTTAGTGGGCTAGGCGCTTGTTTCAGTAGGCCAAACGAAAATCACGGCTTTACTTACTTAAGTTAAAGTAAATGAAATAGTTTTGTCTAAGATTCAGACGATTCTTCTCTAACACATTCGAGTTCGGACAAGTCTCCTCTTACGAACTAGTCCCCTATAACGGAAGGTATTGTTTATGCTCTTTTGTTTTTATGCGCCAACTTTGGCAGCGATTAAGATAGCATTTTAAACAATTATTGTGGCAGAAAATCAGACAAACATTCTGCTCGACTTTGTTATAAAGTTTATATTGTTTAATTGAGCTCGCAAATGTCCGTAAACCTTATGACATAAGGTATGTGTTGTAAAAATGTGGACTTTTTAAGCACCAACATTGGCAGCGATTAAGATAACATTTTAAGAAATTATGGTGGCACAACATTAAACAAAACTTCTGCTTGATTTTGTTATAAATTTAAATTGTTAAATTGTGCTCGCAAATGTACAACACTTGTTGTGTTGTAAAAATCAGACTGTTTTCATATGTACAATACAGGTCTATTGCGACTAATACATGTATGCTTTTTCTACTGGGTTTGCTGCGTGGTCCGCTGTTCATACGATGGCAAATAAACAGTTAGATCTGATAAATATCACATTCGTGATCTGTAGTATATTTCATTTTTTTTGACAGTTGTCGCTGCATATTTTGCAATATGTTTGAAACACTTTATATTTAACCAGTGCATGTTATAACAGCAATAATCATAATAATAATAATAAAAATAATAATTATAAGTATAATAATAATAATAATAATAATAATAATAATAATAATAATAATAATAATTATTATAATAATAATAATAATAATGATGATGATGATGATGATGATGATGATGATGATGATGATGATGATGATGATGATGATGATGATGATAATGATGCTGATTATGATGATGATGATGATGATGATGATGATGATGATGATGATGATATTGCATACATTGATTATTTCTTATTCAATTGAAATGTCTTACTACATTTGAATGATCAGAAGTATTTTTGATTTTTGGATTATGTATGGCAGTGTGTAGATGCAGATGTATATAATTATGGACATCGGTGGCATTTGCTGTATTATAGCTGTAAATATGTAATGTTGTTGTGTAATTTGTTACCGTATTAAATGGTTTTCTATGCTACCGGCTAGTCAATATTTGCACTTGGTTCACTATTCCGTCCCAAGGAAGTGTAGAGGACGTATATACAGTAATAACTTCTTACAATCATAAAAGACAACGTAAACATATTTAAAACGAAATACCTGTATAAAAAGAACACTTACCTATTTGTATCGTTATCAAAAATATAAAAACAGCTATCCATGAAAAATGTTTCAAAATATATATTTCTTCCATGTTTACTCGTCTGCGACTTAAATTCAATTGAAAACGTCATGAATTTAACTTCCGTGTTTTATGATTTGCTTCAGGTACAACCATTGAGTGTTAACAGTAATAACATGTTTGTAGATGTAGGGAAGTATATACAGCGTATAAAGTAACAAGTTTACCTGGCGTGAATCTATTTAGTTATCAAACCATGGTTCCTTTTGTTACATACATACGTAATGGTATGATCATTACCTTTTACTACGGGTTTAACCTCTCGCAAAGACTAAAGTTATGAACTAATTATCACATGTGTTGAATGTCGTTGTGTTTACGCATTAGACAAATTAATAAAAAAGAATGCCCAACTTTAAAAGAAGAAAAACAACTAGAAAACAATCATTTGATTTTGGGCTGTTGCGACTAGCATACTAGTACACGCTTTTTAGTTACTCCTGTACACATTTAATTTAGAATTAAATTAAATGTACTAAGCAATCGGGTATTTAAATATAAGCACAATACATGCAAAGTGTAATGTGCGACTTAAGATTGTAAATCGAAATACGTTCACGAGTCTTACTCTTCTTACTTACATATTTACATTTACAAACTCTGCTTTATGACACTAGTGATCAAAGATGGAACGCCTTTTCGGAGTCTACAATTTCGAAAGTTTTCGACGTTTGGTGATTCACAAATTGAATAGAAATATTCATACACCATCAGTGGTGTAATAGGAATGACATTTAAATTAATGACTTGAGATTATACTCTAAATTGGGTGACGTTTCTCAATTGTTGTAATATGTAGATCGGTGTCAGAATAGTGTAAATGGTGTAATTTTTACACATCATCGACAACGGTCTACTGTGCATTTGTTCTAAATACCTTTGAAAGGATGTCTGTTACATCATCAATGTAATAAGAGTAAATAATTGAAATGTATATTAGTTTCTTTCCAATCACATGTGGTTTATGGAACGCTAGTCTGAGTGCCCACTATTATGTGCATTCATGTATCACAAATTGTTCAGCCATAAAAAAAATGTATATTTGTATTTATCTTTTTTTGACTAATATTTTTAATACATTTACGTAAACAGTCACGCTTTACTTCTATTGCGTAATGCTTTGCAATGTAGTGGCGGTTCCCAATAGGTGCAGAATCCCAGAAAATGTTTTAAACATTTTAGAAATGTATGTAAGCACTTTGATGCATATTTTTATGTCGTTTAAATATGCTGGTACCAATAGTATTGTACAAACCTCGTAGTGTTTACTTATGTGCAAGGTATGTTTGAAGACAACCACATTTTGATCCATTGTGCTAGTGCTCTGCACAGTGTCTTAGAGTACATATAAATGTAAATGCGTGTGGATGAAATGAAAGATATGTGTCTAAGCTTTACGTAAAACTTACCTTATTTGTTGTCCTCAAAAAATTTAATAATGTCAACTAATTATTGGCATTAACGCTCTTGTCAAGGCTGTGTCTGTAACATGCGTTTAAAGAGAAAAAGTCTTATACATAGAAGCATTAATACAGTTGACATATGATAGGTGCCTTTTTATCAAATACAGAAACTAATCTGAGAACTTTTTTCTTATCACCATTATACTACTCTAGTCTATGAATTGGCGAAATATGAATAAAGTTGCACAGCTGTATATCCCATCAGCAGGATACCCCGTTAACAAATACATTTACTTTATGAACGTTCTGTGATTGACAACACGCATGTGGGTCAGGTCAGTAAAGATGGAGAAGTGTGAGTTTACACAAAGATGAACTTTTAAACAAAGTGTGTGAATGTGATAAAACGCAAACTCTGCAAGAGCGACTCGTCGACATACATGTGTTATCGCAAATAAAACCTGCTCATTTGTCATGACATCGTCTGAAGATCACTGTGATTTGTTGGAACCTTGCGACCTATATTTTGGTATTGCATTAGAAAAGCACTTCCTTAATAAGAACAATCTGATAAATGTATATGCTGAACTGCATTGTTTATGCACGGAACACCATTCATGTATGCTTTAACGTGTTTTATTATCTATGTACGAATACAACATACAATTAAATTGAATATGCAATCACGTATCTGAAAAGAAGCGAAAGGCTTGTCTATTGTAGTGTGCAACCTTAGTTTGTAAATCATGTATTTAACATAAAAGCAGTTCCTCTAAATTCAAACATATTTACAAAATGTGGTGTATAAAATGCACACTGATCGTCATCCCGTCTATCGCGAGTCTACAATTAAGGAAGTTTTAGTCAGGATGTGGAGTTTAATAGCTATTCAAAATGGACAAATGAATTTGATTGTAATATGCAATGAAAAAAAATATTTTTAAATAAAAGTGTGGAAAGTTCATATTCCTACACAGCGCAGACACAACGTCATCGTAAACAAACATGCATGGTAATTTTGGAATGTACAATTTATATTCGTACTGAAAATGGATGATTAATAAGCATTTAAAGTTTGCTTATTATAACAACAATTTTATTACCAGATTAAAGCAGATGCGGTTTTTAACATACATACAATAATAAATAGTGTATTGTACACATAAAGAATCTACAATATACTTCACAAATATTAGTTTTGTTCTTACAACAATAAAGCAACGGGTTAGAATATCAAGATTTATAATACAACGTTAATACAATAATTGCAAATAAATATACATGCTGTATAACTTGCATACATAATATCCAGATCAAACTGTCGACATTACATCAATGCATAAAGCAATGTTTTTCTCATGTGCCAAAGGATACATTTTTAAACTCCACACTGTTCTATACTCCAATGTGATGTACACATATTAAATATGATCGTGAACACGGGACTTTAAAATAAATACAACTTAGCGTTTACATTTGCCAATCTTATATTAGGTAGACCTCTGTAGAATGTACATTCCTAGAACGTGGATGACACTCTATGGCAAAACTTATATGATATATTAGATGATTTTTCATACATTTATACACTTACACCGTTTATTCCACGTATTATTTCACTGAGTGTTTGTGTGGTCAACGTTAAAGTACACATCTTCCTTCTCAACATTGACGACGATCGCAGGCGCATCCTGAGGTTTATGATCTACATAAAAACAAAAATAAATAACATTTGTCGCTAAAGTAAGTATAGTAATATACTATTTCGATTATTAAAAATACAAAATAAGTAGTTTGTAATGTAAGGATTTAGTATGTGTAAACATAACCAGATATGAATACAACGAACTAAAATTATCTCTACAATTTAATGTTAAACAACATTATTTTCTTTCAACATGTTTTCACCGATTTTTTGGATGACATTTGCATTTCCTATACCCCCAACCTTTTTGCACTATATCGCTCTCGCATGAAACTATTGATCATTGACACTGCTTCAATGCCAATACATTTGTCCTGGGGTCATAAAAGACAACGAGCGTGTTTAAAATATCACAAACACACTACTGCAGCCAAACCATTTTCATAATAATATTTATGGTTAAAAATGTGTAATAAATTGACATTAAAGTGCTAATTAATACGCTTTTATATTACCATTAGACCTGACAATGGAATCATATGTCGGCGATGTATCAACAGGTGCCGGAGTTTCGTAAAAGCCTCCTTCTGTCTTGGTGTTTCTGCGTTGAAAGAAAATGTCAATATAAAGAGTTTGTAACATTGATTAATTAATCAATAATTGCATTTCTGAGTGTTTGCTTGTTTTTTTTAAAGTTGATGGTAGATAATATAATAATAGTTCTGATACTTTCATAAATATAGTATTAATAAGAAAAGAAGTTACATACATTTCCTGTTTGTTTGACTTGTTGTTATATATTTTGATAGATTCATTTATTCATTCAAGCATGCGTTCTGTCCCTTACTCACTCATTTCCTCTTTCGTTCTGTTATGCATTTGTTAAAACATGTATTCAGAGTTTTCATTCTTACACGTCGTTATTGATGGTTTATGTTTGTCAATCATGCACACATTAAAAGCAAGCCTTAATCGCCGGTTAATATGTTCCCTTGCTCTATTCTTGCGGTTGAGATACTTAGATAATGATTTCAAATTCGTACCTTCGTTTTAAAAGAACGACTACGATGATAACAATGACCACACCCACAATAAGACCACCGAAAAAAATCCCGACAGCCGCATGCACGCTTACTTGCCCTGTCATGGCTCCTTCTGTAAATTGTTTTATACCATGTTTGTACTAAAATACTGCAAACAATCATTTAAAAATAAAAAAATATTTAGATGTGTAAATTAATATTGTATTACTTAAACCAATTTAAAACAAAAATAAGAATATTGAAAGAATGTGCTGATTACTTTACTGACATGTGTCGATTAGACATTTTATCCAGATAAACTCACCATCGTGATAGTGAACGTCACAGAATTCACCAACAAACCCGTCTATGCAGCCTTTCAGACATTTGCCGTTAACGTAATTACATCTTGATTGGTTATTGTCTGGTGACAAGCAATTCAAACTACAACTATATCCACAGCTGCGTCCAAAGAAGTCATTATGACAGCCTTTGGTACAGTTGCCTGAGATTTGTTCACATGCTTGCATCAAACAAGATGAACTACACCGTTGATCGCATAAAGGTCCATACATCGATTTATTTGCACACCCATTACAATATCCGGTGTCTTGTGCGCAAGTACTATTACAACTTTTGTAACACGTTTGATTGCAAAAGTCTCACCAGTATCCATCAACGCAACCCTGATGACATACTGCAGAATCGGGATCGCATGTTTGGTTGTGACAAGTTTTAGAACATGCTATGCAATCACTTTCTTTCTGCCGGTTGCTGTAATATCCACTGATACACGTGCAATAACCTGTGTCTTTATCACACGTGTACACACAGTTGACGTCACAAGAAGTGCATGTGTCTCCCTAGTATCGATCCATACAAGTGAGGCACGTGTCACTTGAATTACATGATGTGCAGTCTGATATGCATGCCTTATCACACGTACTGCCCCAGCGTCCCTCTTTGCATGGCCAGCAAGATCCATCGATCTGGGTGCAGTTGTCTGATGAACATCCATCACTGCATCGTTTTGTACAGTCTTTTGCCCAGTATCCATCTGTACACGAACAAAATCCGTCATATTGCGAACATTGATTTGAACACCCTGTGCTGCATACTTGGTTGCAGCTTTCCCCCAAAAATCCATTAGAACAAGGTGTACAAAATCCGTCAGTTAAATTACATGTGGCTGATGAGCAAGCAGAACTGCAAGACGAGGTGCAGTTTCTGCCCCAGTATCTATCATTGCATTGCAAACATTTTCCATCTGACTGGCGACATTTGCAGTTTGTGCACGTCGACTGACAACTGTCCCCCCAAAACCCGTCACGGCACGGTGAACAAGATCCATTTGACTGTGTACACTGTGTTGAACATCCTTCGGTGCACAAATACTGACATCTGTCTCCCCAGTACCCGTCACGACAGGGAGAACATGTTGCATCAGACTGTGTACACTGTGTGGAACATCCAGGATTGCACGTTATCCTACAGGTATTTCCCCAATACCCGACGTTGCAAGGTGAGCAGTTCCCACCGACCTCTTGACACTGACCGAAACACGCCCTACTACATTCATAATTACAAGTCCAACCATAAAGGCCGTTTAAGCAATTTGAGCATGAACCATCATACTGAACACAACCACTTCCACATTCACTGCACGATATATCGCATTTATAGCCCCAATATCCTGTCCTACACGGTGAGCAATGACCATCGGATTGTCGACACTGACCGAAACAGCCAGCAGCACACTCTTTATTGCAGCTGGCTCCCCATTTCCCGGCACTGCATGATGAACAAGATTCGTCTAACTGAACACATGACTGCAGACAATCACTGCCACAGCGCTGTTCACATGTGCTTCCCCAGTAGCCGTCTTTGCACGGTTGACATCGCCCTGTCCATCTATCACACGTGTCGTTAGTACAACCTTGGTTACACGAAGCAGTGCAATAATGACCCCAATGGCCCTTCACACACCCATAGGTGTCGTTACACCTCCCGTATTCGTTACATCCGCCATCACAACAGGAACATCCTTTACAATGCCCACAATAGCCTGAAACATCCGGTTTAGTTGACAATTATAAGTTTACTAAAGTTTTCTAAAATCATTTTATAAGTATCTTATGAACTATTTTATTTTTTGCAAAAACTTTACGAGTCAACTTCAGTGTTATGACTAGTTTCTGTAATGTGCGCGTCAATTTTAATCCTACTCATCCTTGATTGCATTTGACCATTACCAGATACGCATCGAATATATATTCTTTCTTTTAAAATGCATTTTCCACAAAATAACTTGAGTAGGCAAATAAATTATTGCCAAAACACAATGCAATAATGTGAAAGATTATGTTATTTTGCAGTAGTACAACAATTATAAGAACACACTGTTGACAAGCTTAAACATGTTACACCATAATAGTAACAGCGGTGCAGTCAGGTATGATTGTCACGTAAATGATTTGTTTGGCGAGGACGAGGGGAGGAGCGACATGTCCATTCTAAGCTAGTCTTTAGATCTTCAACTGAAACTATGGGGTTTGAACAGCGCTCAATAGAGGATAAAACTCATGAGGCCTTGGCAGTCAGGAACGCGAACTAAAGAAAATCAGGAGAATGATAAAACAAGGTAAGTGGGCTGGGCGCTTGTTTCAGTAGGCCAAACGAAAATCACAGCTTTACTTAGTTACGTTAAAGTAAATGAAATAGCTTTGTCTAAGATTCAGACGAGACTTCTCTAACACATTCGAGTCCGGACAAGTCTCCTCTTACGAACTGGCCCATATAACGGAAGGTATTGTTTATGCTCTTTTGTTTTTATGCGCCAACATTGGCAGCGATTAAGATAGCAATTTAAGAAATTTTTGTGGCAGAAAATCAGACAAACATTCTGCTCGACTTTGTTATAAAATCTATGTTGTTTAATTGAGCTCGCAAATGTCCGTAAACCTTATGACATAAGGTATGTGTTGTAAAAATGTGGACTGTTTTAAGCACCAACATTGGCAGCGATTAAGATAACATTTTAAGAAATTATGGTGGCACAACATTAAACAAAACTTCTGCTTGATTTTGTTATAAATTTAAATTGTTAAATTGTGCTCGCAAATGTACAACACTTGTTGTGTTGTAAAAATCAGACTGTTTTCATATGTACAATACAGGTCTATTGCGACTAATACATGTATGCTTTTTCTACTGGGTTTGCTGCGTGGTCCGCTGTTCATACAATGGCAAATAAACAGTTAGATCTGACAAATATCACATTCGTGATCTGTAGTATATTTCATTTTTTGACAGTTGTCGAAGCATATTTTGCAATATGTTTGAAACACTTTATATTTAACCAGTTCATGTTATAACAGCAATAATAATAATAATAATAATAATAATAATAATAATAATAATAATAATAATAATAATAATAATAATAATTATAATAATAATAATGATGATGATGATGATGATGATGATGATGATGATGATGATGATGATGATGATAATGATGATGATGATGATGATGATGATGATGATGATAATGATGATGATAATGATGATGATGATGATGATGATATTGCATACATTGATTATTTCTTATTCAATTGAAATGTCTTACTACATTTGAATGATCAGAAGTATTTTTTGATTTTTGGATTATGTATGGCAGTGTGTAGATGCAGATGTATATATGGACATCGGTGGCATTTGCTGTATTATAGCTGTAAATATGTAATGTTGTTGTGTAATTTGTTACCGTATTAAATGGTTTTCTATGCTACCGGCTAGTCAATATTTGCACTTCACTATTCCGTCCCAAGGAAGCGTAGGGGAC
>Ga0224511_10000111_pt1 | contig 27756 bp, 7 predicted proteins | sample SF_May12_sed_USG_2_FD_169988 | JGI IMG/M metagenome (GOLD analysis project Ga0224511, IMG submission 169988) | Sediment microbial communities from San Francisco Bay, California, United States - SF_May12_sed_USGS_8_1 | ecosystem: Environmental > Aquatic > Marine > Sediment | place: USA...
ACCTTTTGTAAACCATTATTTTATTTGCTTGAACTTTTGCAATTCTTTTTGTTAATTCATTTCGTATACTATATGTCTATACTCTGCAAAGTTGGTCACCAATCATAAGGGTATAAAGATACAGACCTAACATCTTTAAGTGTTGAGAACCTCGAGAGCGCAATCACACACCCAAAAGGAATGATTTTTTCGAATAATAACAGATTTACAGATTTAAGCAGATCATTTGTGATCATAGTGTTCCAATTGCACACGGCCTTTAGAACAGTCCAAATCTGACCTAAGGTAATAATTAAACGAATTCCGCTTATGTCCACTGGACACTTTTTGGTGAAGAGGATCTCTTAACTCTATCCTTTTTGAGGACTTGGGGATTTCTTTAGTCTTCTAATCTGGTTACCACGTCAACACATAATTGGATTGTATGGAAATAACTGAACATCGTTGAAGTTTATGTCAGAAACATTTCTACCAAGTACTTGTAACATTGGCCAAGCGGTTCAGGAAGTGGTTGTGGTTTTGTTGGTGACGCACAACAGATGATAGTAAGAGTTGTAAAAACACTTACCATCAGCACTTCTTCCTCATAAGCAAGTACCAATTCGTGTTTTGGGTTAACAATGTGAACAATGAGTTGAACGTTACCATGGTAAATTGATTACCATGCAATTTTAGCAAGTACGATGTCAAACTGTTTAATCCCTACAGCAAAACTGTATCGTCAGAATAAATGTCGTAAGAGTATGTAATCGAATAAATAATGGTAACTCAAATGAATTTTGTACCGATATTGTTGGACTCAAATGACGGATATACGGATATTGTTGGGTGTTTGTTGGTGTATGGGTGCCCGTTTTTCTGTCTGCCAGTATTTAGTAATTTAGAGTCTCATTCGAACAGATGTGAACACATGCTTATTTACATGTAGATTTATCATTTCAGCAGAACGCGCTGTGAGTTATTTACCATTCTAATACGTCACACTACATTAATGAAATTGTTCAAAAGAAAACTCAATTTGTGTTCTTCATCCCTCTCAGCAAAAGAAAATAAATACCATTAACATCAAGGATCCGTTTATTTTTAAATGACAAATGCCTTCTAGTAGTTTAACCAGCCTTTAATGGGCTTATTTGCTTGTTGAATTCAAGCCGCTGTAAAACAGATCAGTCAAAAACACTCACTCGCATTCTGCGAATCTTAGTCGTATTAAACGTAGCCAATAACAAGAAGGCTGTTAACACATGCCAATGACGGACGAAATCGCTACTTGATTAAAAAGCAGTTTAAGGCAACTGGCCTAAACAAGCGAAACTCAAACACACAAAAGAGCATTTTTCTTGACAGTCAATCGTGAGTATTTATAACGGTGTATTGTCCATTTAAGAACCAGTGACCAATGTATTACGGCTATGATTATCAGGTGACAATGTGACCTATTAAACCTCTTATTAAACGCTTATCACAGGAACGGAAAGAAAGTATAGGTAGGGGAGGAGTTTGGAGAAAAATAATAATCCTTGAATTTGGTATATTTTGGAAAACGCCACTGATTTGGCTGTATAAATAACCATAACCCATTTAAATAATATTCATACTAATATACTATGTCAACTATATTAATTTGAGTAAAACTACAAGTGATTCAGCTTCGTTTGTACCTGAAGATCAGAATTGTGTTAATGTTAGAACCCGACGTCCAACATGTTTGAGGCCGATCTAAATCAAACATCCTAACAGGTATTCTATGTTCTAAGCCGACAGAATGTAGACACATTACAGTGTCTGAAATTTTTTCAAGCAATCATAAAGTAGACAAATATCACCTCGTATTTGTTGTTAGCCCACATAAAGAGACAGACGATGAAAACCAACAGATTGTTAATGCAAAGTTATAATATGGTGTTGTTGTGTTGATTAGTGTGTTTCATAACGCAACATCTCAGCATAATCTGGAAAATTCATTCTGGATATGGTTGAAACGACACCTGAACTGCGGCAACTATTCTCCGAGGAGCTATAATTTCGGGGCTTTCTTCAAAATAAGATTTCCTTAGACGAACGCGGTCGATACGGGATTTGTCTCCATTGTATTAAATGTAAAAAATGATAAATCTAAAGCGTGAAAATGATAGGGAAAAGATGATTATACTTCGTAATACATTTGACATCTATCTTTTAAAATAATGACTTAAATCCGTATTTGTCTCAAAAAAGGTTTTAAAACAGTGAGAGCTTTCCAATCTGTAGATATGTTGTGTCAATTTTCAATAAAAATGCAAATATTCTATAAATATACAAAGCTTAAATTTAACACAGCGCTACTGTCAAAATATTTGATGACGAATTTGATGACTGTTTTCTCGTGCAGGCTATGCTTCCTGAGGGTTTTCCCTTTCATCAGTTTAATGTACAATGGACTTATATTATTTCAAGAATATGTTCAACAAAGAGCATATATAACAAGAAGCTACAAACACACATTACACAAAAATATCTCTTCAATTTATATTATAACTATAAAGCCTTTTAGTTCATGCAATGGGAAATTACAATAAGGATATAACGTGTCGCAACCATTAAACGCAGGAAATTTGTAGAGATTCTTGAATTTAATTATTCTAATGTGACACACATAACATTCTTATTTTTCGTATTCGAACTGCTTTTAGAAACAGACCTTTAAGGAAGTTTAAGACACCTTTTAGTTATACGTATATTGCTTTATTGGGTTGTCTGCTTTTAGTTTTATAGCGGCCTATCGTTTCCCCTAATTCAATCTACGTAAATGGAGTTTACTTTTAGAGGAAAATGTAGTACATGTAATTACAGGACGAGTGCGTCCGTTTGCCACATGCAACACAATTACTGCCGCGGTGGCTTAGTGGTTAAGCCTTCGCCCCGTTAGCGGGAGGTACTGGGTTTAATCCCGGACAACGTCATACCAGGGACGTAACACAAATGTCCCTCAACATACAAGGATATCTCTGGCCCCTCTCTCCTTCCCAACCTCGTAAAATATGAAATGGATACTGTCTACAATGAGCGGTTGATAATAATAAATACACGTTAGTATAACTTTTTTGCAATCGACTTTAAGTAAATAGTGTACACTAATAAAACAAAACCGGGCATGTTTCACATCACAATTTCTTCTTGCCGCCATATATTCTAGCAAATACGAGTTTGCTTGAAAATTCTATGCCTGTATCTTTTGACTTGAATTGTTAACATCTTCCTTATTGTCATAGGGTGACTTGTTGTCAATCATAATAAATATACTTCTATTATATATCGCTTGTCGTTGTTCTTATTCTAAAATGTATTATCTTATAAAGTCAGTTCTAAAACATATCAGGTTAGGTAACTAGTTTAGTTTAGTCAGTGGATTAGTTTATATAGTATTGATTAACCCGTGCACTAACGCGTCATTTTACATTAACCAATAACAGTCACTTCCTATTCAGCCATTATTGCCACGTACTGTATACGCCATATCGGTGCCTTGTAAATTACCATCTTTTGTGGGCTTTATATTGTATAAGCCACAGGTAATAAACCCCAAATGCTTTGTCCCATTCCATTGTTTGTATTGCTTGTATTTATACCCGTTTATTGTAATTGTATTGAATGTCCTTATGTGTTAAACTGTCATGTATATTGTTATTGTTTATATGTACATGTATGTATTGTTTGTACAGGTTGGTTGGTTGGTTGGTCTCGGTCAGGTCTATGACTTGATCGGATGTAATAAACATCATAAAGCTCAGCTACTCGTATTCTGAACCCCGCTCTACCGCTGACGACTACATGTCAGGAGGTGGCCGGCGACATTATAACCATATTTAAGCAGTAAATCACACTCCCGTAAATATGCGAAAGTGCCAAATGTCCCAAATACAAGTATCCATGCATGTTTAAGTATGACAGAAAACGACTTTGTTGAAAACGTGTAGCCCGCAAATTTGGCTTTGTTTTTTTATGTTGTGACCCATTATGTTGAAACAGTAAAATAGCTTGACTGCAATATAAACAGTTGACTCGGTGGCGGAGATGTAACGCTCAAGACTGCGATGCAAGAGGTCCCGGTTCAATTCCCGGCTCTGGCAATGATTGTTATGTTTGCTGTTTTGTTTTGTTGTTGTGAATTTACTTTTTGTCAAACAATCGATACGTTTTGTTGTTTCTGTGGTGTAGAGATAACACGTTAGACTGCGAATTGAGAGGTCCTGATTTGCATTACCGGATTTAGCAAGGATTGGTGTGGTTGCTCCTTTGGTTTGTTGTTGTTGTGTTTTTACTTTGTTTTGTCCAAAACACATTATTTGTCAGGAAAATTTGCAATTTCTTTGGCAATGATAATTCTTAAAGTATACTAAACATACTGCAAAGTTTCGACCAATTATAAGGGTATTAAGATACAGACAGATATATTCAAGTAGATACCTTTATCAAATGTCAAACCTTTTGCATGGTTTTCTTTAAACACAGTAGATGAACAGGGAATCTTACTCTCTAGCTAGCAATATACCGATAGCCCACCATTCTGAAATCTGTTTTGTCTCAAATAATAAATTAATATACACACTTTAACGGGAATATCTTTGATGTTGCAAACAATGTAAATAGGGTCAAGTTTTAGGGCACCATGACAATTTGTCATTTTTATATTAAGGGAAACTACTCGATATGCTAAACGACACAGGAACGCCATAAGTTTGCTTTCCATTGGCTTGAAATCTAGCGTTTTACGTAATACTACAACATGAAATATATTTAAGAAATCTATGCATAGTAAAATTCAATTCCTCTACATCTAAAGAGTATAAACATCACGGTTCTGGTAATATTAAGAAAGGGATTGCTATGTTTATAACCCAAGGGACAATCATTGCGATAGAGAAATCATTTCCATTTCTCAGAAATGCAATTATCAGGGATTACTTCCTGGCTTGGGTTTCAACTGGGATAAACGTGAGTTGTGAAGTTTAACATAGAGGAATAAAACGTATTATAATATAAATTCTAACACGCACAATGTTTTTCTCTATATAAACATAGAAGAAACCAAAACGTGCTTAAACAGCACGACTGTGTGTATCCGAACTATTTACGCTCTTTTGATTTTCTCCCCAAAATACCACTAGAAATGCACACGTTTTTGTTTCGTGGCCTTTTTGCTCAAATTATTACGTGACTGAACCCGCAACCGTGCTCTAACTGACGATATAACACGCAAATTCAAAATTTATTTCCTAAATAAACCTCGTACGTCATACGACGTGCGTTAACCTCTGACAACGCAACACGAATAGAATGATAGGTTTGGGCTTCCTTTCGACTTGTTCAAAACAAAAGAAAAAATATGAATATTTAATCTATAGTAGGCGATCGAACATTGAATATAAAAATAGACTGACTTCTGTACTAAGCACAATCGAAAGTTGCATATAAAGATAGCTAAGTTCTGTACCTAGTGCGATTGAAAGTTGAATATAAAGATAGCTATTCCCGTCAAACGGGCAAGAGGAACATAACTGTAAAAATCATGTCATTTCCAGCGCACGTAAAAAGTGATGCGAGCGGGCCGGGCTCAAATCAATGACCGCTACATTGTCAGGCCAACTGAGCTCTCATATCATGTTTATTTGTTTGTTTGTTTGTTTGTTTGTTTGTTTGTTTCTTTGTTTGTTTGTTTGTTTGTTTGTGCGTTCGTTCGTTCGTTCGTTCGTTCGTTCGTTCGTTCGTTCGTTCGTTCGTTCGTTCGTTCGTTTGTGAGAACACTTTAATGGATCCAACTTCTTAACCATATAATTACACGACATGGACTGAAAAAAGGAAAGCTTTTATTAGTGTGTTGAGTGTCTATTCTATTAAAGTATTTATGACAATTTCTGGAAGGACGCCAAACTACACGTTCATGTGTATGTAGTTTGTTTGCAATTTGGTTATTGAACATGTTTGCCTGCATACATCGCTCTTGTTTTCTAAAATTTATTAGGACATTATCGTGGATCTCCGAACTTTCCGATTTTTTAAATTAATGGTAGGTTGCAAAAGAGGTTCATTTTTCCAATATTATTACAACTATTACATTTCTCGCTGATCTAGACAAGTCATTAAAATATTTGCTGTAATTTTATTATAAGAATTGCAGTTATAAACTCTTTGATCCATTTAAATTCAGAGCAGGTCAATTGTGTTAATTTGATCACGTAATCGTGCTAACTCGGTTTTGGCAAACACATGTTGAATGAATATAAATATCAACAATAGAAATTTACTCTATTATTCATGGGAAAGAACATTTCCAAGTCTAACTATTCGGGCATTTAAAAGTAGTTTCCCTTTGGTAAGAAACTTGGGCTTTTTACTAAAGCAAAATAGTTCGGGTAATATATTTTTGGTCGTTTTGATTTTGTGTAAACTACGAAGTACATTAAATTGTATTCCCAAATAACACTTCTACTCAAAACGATCATAATTTGTGTATGCTTTTATTGTACAATAATGTACAATACGATATTTCAAACACCAAGGGAGGTTAATGCAGATAGGCATATCAATGTGTGCATTCTATATTAACGTCCCTTAGATAAGATGTAATGCCGCTTTGTGTAACCATGTTGTTATTTTTTAGGTGACGGGATGCGTGCTTCTTACATAGAAGCTACCATTGCCAGGATCAAGAAAGATGACAGAGGAAAACCACTCTTCCGCGACGTTTGATATAATAATTGTTACTAATATTTGTTGAGATTTAATGTTTACTAGACCTCTCAAGCATTTGGACATAAATTAATAATATTAACTTTTTTAAGAACTCGGGGATAACGATGACAACTTTATTAATTTTATAATTTAGATGTTTTTTTGGTCATCCAATACGCTTTGGTTTTAATTTATTAAATATTGCTAGTACAGGTTTAAACAGTAATACGTAATGTCACTGCCACCGAATTAAAGATCGACATACATGTGTATTATTTCTTAAATTTATTTTCTTTATCATCTATATACATAATATAAACATTGTAATACATTTACCTCATAAATAAAATAAACACATAAACATGATCTTAATTACTAAAACAACACCGGCGGCTCCGCTCAGTCTCAGACTTGTTTCGGGGCCTTACATTGGTATGTGTACTGAACAAGGTAATAAATAAAAAAATATTTAGAAGGGCTATATAATATAACATATAATTTATTTTAAATCACCTTCATACTATGCAATGATTTTCAGTATAGTTTTATGCAACATTTTTCAACAAAACTAATAAATTTCTAATTGTGATTCATCCCCCCGGTAATACACATTTGTTTCCTTCCTAATGTTGTTGCCTCACATATGGACATGTTTTGTAACCGAGGATGCCGTTAATTTCACAATCGTTGTTTATTCGTTGCAGCCCTTTAACTCGTTAAAACTAAAAAAAAACCCATAAGGCATGAGCACGAGAACAAAGCAATTACATGGCTATCAATATCAGTGACATAGCCTTAGGCTTCCATCTGATATAATAGTGCAATGTTTGCAATGCTCTTCTTAATGCTTCGGAAAGAAACAACAGCTCAGTTATAGTATTGATTTTAGGAAGTATTGCTTTTCACATTTCGCACTCTTTCAATTATTGCAATTAATAAAAACATGTGAACAAACGTGCGTGTTTAAATTAAAATCTCTTAACACCTTAGATTGGGAATAATAGTACGGACATCTTTGAATTACAGAGAATGATGCGTTCCAGACTCAATAAAATTCTTGAGTTTGCACAATCCAGCGATTTGATTGTTCCAATTATGCATTATTCACGAATCTGATCTAAAGCTCATCGTTGCAGCGATTGTAATCCGAGACGATGTCTTGAATTACGTCAGTGGATCAGATACAGGCCTGTGTAATTCAATCGCTCTATTCCAGGTCCACAGACGGTCTGTATCTGTACTGATTTGTCTGAGTCGATATGACGAATTGTTTTTTCGATTTTATGTCGTCAATTTAATTATCGACAGAAGTTTCGAAATGACCGATGTTCCGAGACATCCGAGAAAGCACGTTACTCAAACGCCACATGTGCGCGTTGACAAATATTAAGTGAACGAGTTCATCTTCTTATTGACCCTAAATAACATGCGTAATGGCGATTACCAAATCGTCCTTTAAAATGCTACGGTAGAGTCACCCAACATAAAAACGATCATAGTCATTTTTTCCTAATGTTTACGGTCAATTGTAAAACAGGTAATTCTAATGTTAACGTTATCATTCATATACAAAATAGTATCCGCTATAATTCCTTTAAGAAATTATCAATAAAAAGAAAACAAAAACAGAAAAATCCGAAAAACACAAAAATATATGTTGTCTAAATGTCTGTTGCGTCATGCTGTTGTAAGAGTTTTTGTGTCGTCCCTTGTGCTAGTTTTTGTACGGGCCATTTTGTCATGGTGCCCTTAAACATGACATATCTACATTGTTTGCAACATTCTTTGTTTGAACATCTCTTCAATTTATATTGGAACGTATTTAAGATGAGGGTTAGCTATCCCAGAGAACGTAATAGAACTGAACGTTATGTTACTACAAGACGCTTTTAGTAAAGATTTAAAGTGCTTTTGAGCGTTGGATAATTTACTTGCCAGTACATTGTCACTTCGTTCACAAATATTACGATGTAACAAACAAATAAAACTTTAAATACAAGGTGTACAGAACACTATAAGGATGATGTAGTACATTGTACAAGTTTTATATTACATTGTATTTCATTCAGTGCTATTTTTCTAAACAAGAACGAAGAAAATGATTTAATACTAACGTGTCTTAACAAGAAAAATTAAATGAATAAATAAATTGATAGGTATATATAGCCTTAATTGTAAAATGACTTTAGGTAACTGTCTTTAATGTTTCTCTAAAATCCCCTTTTTAATTGAAAAAAATATCATCAATAATGTGAGATACAAAAATGTACTAACCATCAAATTGTCCAAATGCATCAATGCTAAAAATTGCACAATGAAGAACTATAAATTGAAAAATGTCGAAGGCCAAACAGACCATGTTGGCAACAACATGGCAAAACTGAACACACAAACACAGCTTGTACAACAAGAAACATGCACGCAAGCACGCACGCACACACGCACGCACGAAAGCGCACACACACACATTGAACATGTACTCTTTTAAAAAGACTTAGTGGGTAATTCTTAAATTAATACATAACGTAACAACTCATATTGAGTTATTATTATACTATTATGAAACATCATATTCACTGTGCGTGTTAAGGTCATCGCCTGATGAGAGATTTGTTATGGGAAAAATACGACAAAGTAAGCGTTTTCCTGCGGCGAAACGTTTCCCGTAGCCACACGAACTTAAATTACAACACAGCTATGTGGCACAAGAAATGACACTTAAACCCATTAGACATTGCAATATTACGACTATAGTAAAGTGTAATTTTAACAGCAAGATAATATGTCTTATTTTATTAACAGCAAGTGTTTGCGTGCCTCTTCTAATGCCTGATGAACGATGTTGTGAAAAGCCAGCAATTTCTTTTCACTTTGTAACTACCTCCTTTGGCCAGTTAAGTGTATTCCGCGTGAGAATTTACAAAAACCAAATAATATCGCATTGGTTCACGAACATGTTCCAACAAAACGTTCTGCAGAGGTCAGTATTAAATACTTTTATTTCGAAATGAAAAGATCGACATTCACCATAATGGAATCCCAGGTACAAATAAACGACCGTGTCAATATACTGTAGAACAGGAGCTGACCAGTATGTGTTAAAAGCTACGAAACACAAAATTACAACGAGATAAACAACTTTGTTTACAACTTTAGCAGCCCAAGTAACAATGCATAAAATATCCAGTTTAACAAATGAAAATGAAATGTATGTATACAGTTCACTATGCTGCAATGAGAAGATCCGCAACTGTCAATCATGATCATTTATAGCAGTACATGGTCAATTTTAATCAAATAGATTAGGATTATATAGTTAGGTGACAATCTGACATAGAAAACACAAAGAAAGACTTTTTCAAAAGCCTTCACAATATCAAAGAAAATGTACCGCATTGGGCGGAGCTTGACATTTTGCGGAACGGTGCATACAAGTGTTGTATAATTACATGTACATAGTGTTCTGCGTATATGTACACTGGTCGAGAAGACAATACTTGTCATCGTTTGTCAAACAAAGAAGTGAACAGATATCATCTTTTCGCATTAGTATTGCCGCCGATAAATATTATTTTATTCTATTAAATGAGAATGTAGGATATAAATTTGTACGTTACAACCTTTTTTGTATGATATAAGATACCAGGTTCGTATGGGTTTTCGTAAGTAAACAGCCTAATTTCAGTGGCGCCATTTAATAAAAACAAAAGTAGAACAAAAATAAAAGCTTTTGAATCTAATGATATAGGGGTTTGCAGCACTTTTAGGTTATGCATGTTCGTAAACATGTTTCATCCTTCATGCTGCATTATTCTGCTCCATCAAATGCATATCAACACCGGAACAAATGAAATAACTCTGTCCCCAGTGTTACTTTATTGAATAAAAACAACGTTTCCCAGCATATTTTATCTCTAATTGCTAACATCATACCAGTAGTTCATGACCACCAAGGGTTATATAAAGTATTGCCATGTTTTTCCATAACCGATGCGGGTAATTTATTTTCTGAGGAAAGTGCTTTACTTTTTAAGATCCAGATTAATATAACCACTCGGAGCGTAACTATAAAACAATATATAACAGTCAAGGTGTTTTGTCAGTTGCACCTCCCACGTCGGCTTTTTTAAATCCCATTGTTAAAATCGTTAACAAAACAAAGTAAAAAATTAATTAAAACTGTCTTTTATTCTTTGCGATAACACTTATTCTGTGTGTTGTCTTACTGCAATAACGTATTACACAGAGAACCATATTTATTGTAAATGTAGTGCATTTAAGTACTTAAAATATTATACAACCATATCGCACCAAGGGCATATGCATGAAACAAAGCAATGGCATGGCCACTGAGTTCAAACAATGCTTCACAGGTTGTGGATCTCAACGAAGACCACTTTTAATGTATATGTTTCTAATTAAAGTCAAATTCAATTTGAGAATGAGGATCACGCTGTTTACATAAGTTTTCGTTGAGTAACAACTACAATGTCTTCGTTGAGAATCACAACCTGCGACGCTTTCAGTGGCAGATACCAAATAGCTTTTATTCGACAAAGTGATCTTTCATTTCTACTGATGAACGGCTTCAATAAAACCGAGGCTGCTGGTTTCTCGTGCAGACTATGCTTCCTGAGGGCTTTCCCTTTCATCAGTTTAAGTACTTAAAATGTTTTACAACCATATCGCACCAAGGGCATATGCATGAAACAAAGCAATAACATGGCGAACCTTGTCTCGTAAACACACGAACATAAATTACAACACAGCAATGTGGCACAAGAAATGACACTTAAACCCATTTGACATTGCAACATTACGACTATAGTAGAGTATGATCAGTTTCAGTGGCAGATACCAAATGGTTTTAATTCGACAAAGGGCAATGTTTGAATTGCACTCGTAACTGCTTTGGGAAAACAATAACACCGTTATAGTATTGATTTAAACCAGTTTGTTATTCTGCATCACAACATTATTGCAATTATTCATTTTAATACGTGATGGTTAACTCAATATCGTCTTGTTTTATGAGAAAATTGCAAAGTTAGTTCATGACGTTGTCAAAAAAGCTCTTAAGAACTTTTGCAGCCAAAAAGCCTTCACAAATTGAGCAAACGAAATACAACACCAAACAACTAACAATAGAACACAAACAAAAATTAACCACGTATTTTTTAAAGAAATAATAATGTGAGAAAAAGAGAATGTCCTCAGGAGCCGTAGCCCTCATGGGGACAATAACATCATTAATGGTAATTAATGATGCGGCACTACTGTTGCACCCTAGAGCATAAGCGGAAATATAAAAAACAATCTATAATACAATTAAGATGTATTCTTGCTTACAAGCTTACATTTCTGACAAAATAACAAGCCTTTAAAAGAACATTTCTCATGATAAAATTTATATAAAAAAATGGCAATATCATTTTTAGTGTGCATTCATAACATGTAATGCTGTTTGACGCAGTTATAGCATCAATTAGGTCATATTATGTGCTTTACAATTGCTTTACAATGTAAGTAGACTCTCATTTGTGCAGACGCCGAAGTTTGTTTGCCAAAATGGGAGGTTAACGCACAAATGAGCACTACATAAAATGATAATGTTAAAAGCTTTCGCAAAAAGTGATGAGACAAGACAAGTTTGTCGGCAAACAGAAATAAACAGTTCATGTTTTTTTTCAAGCATCCGTTACACTATTAGTTGTTTTCCGTGTCGGTGTATCAGTGGCAACCAAGTGGGTCTAAATGAGCAAAACCGTTTAATTAGGTAAAATGTTTTGTAGTTGATGGCATCATCGGTGTTAAACACAGTCTGATTAAAGTGTTTGGAGACCAAAGGAGTTCATACACCGTCGAAACAACATCATCAATGATATTATTTATTTTATGTACGCTCATTTCCTTTCGTAATAATAGATGAAAACACTATATTACAAGTAAACCAATATATATTTCACTATCTGAAGCTACGTAAATAAGTCTTCAAAAATGTGTCCGACCAAAGGGTAACCAGTTTTAATTTTACATTATCTACAAATATATAGCAAATAAATGTTGTCCACACGACCTAGACTTTGCCGCTTTCGTTGGGACCCGAACCCCCGATCCTAGGATTCGAAGTACTGCACTTCAATGACTAAGTAACCCGGCAGCTTTACAATTACCGTATCGACAGAAGATGAAACGACGTCCGATGCCCGACAAAATGGTGGAAAATCTCGTTACGTCAAACATTGCTAGTGCGCGTAACCAGGGATGCTTAAAAGATTCAGTCCTCTGATTGGCCCAAATGACGTTGTACGTTATGGCGTAATGTAAATTCCCGCATTTTTGTCGGGCAAAGGCCGTCATTTCAAAAGGTCTGTCGATACGTTAATTACTTAAATATAGGGCATTCTACTACTTCCACACATTAGCCACATGTGAGGGACACATTTATTTAGTATAGATTAAGCGCCGAGTTTGATACATATTTCACTTATATCGGATAGATATGATGAGAAGTTAGTCGATTGCGGAAAAAGATACTACTAACCCAGACACGCTGGTTACATGGAATGACCGCCGTTATAAAATGTAAAACATAATCAGTGTTGAAAAACGACGTAAAATAAACCAACTAAAGGAACAAAACAAACGTGTTTTATAAAAAGATTTGAAGCATTAACTCATGGATATTAACAATCAAATCATTTACGTATCATAAAATCACGAAACAAACAGAACATATTCAAGAAAAAAGTTTAAACACAATTTGATGTGTTGATGTGAATACATTGATTCATAGACCATAACATGCCAGACACACTGAAGTACCTCTGTGTGCTTACTCAATATCTGAGCAATGTGATGTTCCACCAATGTATTATTCATGAATCTGATCTAAAGCTCATCGTTTCAGAGATTATAATCTGAGACGATGTCTTAAATTACTTCAGTGGTTCACATAAAGGCCTTTGTAATTCAATCGTTTTTCAGGAGTGAAATAATGCTTTTGTCTCTAAATACTTGTCTGAGTTGAAATAAAGACTTGTGTATTCAATTTCAAACAGTTGCCATTTGGTCTAAATAGTTTGATATTTACAAGACATTTTACATGTAATATACAAGCCAATGTAATGCAATCATTTTCAGGGGTTAAAGACGAATATTGTCTCTAAATATTAGTCTAAGTTGAGATAAAGAATTGTGATTTCAATTTCAAAGAATTACAATTTGGTATAAATAGTTTGATGTATACAACACAGTTTATACACTAGTTAAAATGAAACAAATGGAAACTTAAATCGCTAGTGCATTATCCCTGCAGGTAGTGTTATCATTTGCCTCGTTTTAAACGTTGGATACCTTATATGGTAGAGCCATACATTTTCAAGTTAAAGTTATAAGTAATAGTCAATTCGAAAAAGTTCGTAACAAATTGGTTTGTTCATTTTCCCTATCATTTTCAAAGAGGAACACGCACTGAAATCATCATTCAAATAGGTTGACAGGTCCCATTTAAAAATAAAACATTTATCAGAAAATTAAACGCCCACATTTTGTTGATGGTGTCCTGTTTGTAGTAAAGTCATAAACCAAGTTTTAAAGCAGCTGCGCTCCAGAATATACTGAAAAAATCATTAGTTACAAATGTTTCAAAATATCTTTTCAAATATATATAATTATAAGTTGTTAGAAATAAGAAAACCCTACATATTTTCACTTTGTTGCTTTGAAAACAGACAATTCGCCTTTCTGCCATCGGGATATTCCTACTATACATAACGGCTACTGCGTTAGTAACGCAGTAGATTATGCAAAGAAAAACGATGTTTTACCAACGATATTTCAACTGAATTAAGGGGTCAGTAATAATAAATTTCTCCACTGAACATAACTTGACCAGTATTAATCATTAATTTTAGTAATTTTTTGAGCATCTGGAGCACAGCTGCTGTAACATACGTATGCAAGAAAACCATTGTGTAAGACACACACTATAAAATATTGACAACATATAAATCACAAAAATATGTCCCTTTTTATAAAATGCCGTTTGGTGTTTCATTAACTCTTTAACTCGTGCGCCGTGTATGCGTTACCATAGATTTATGTATGGCAATTTTACATTAACCAAACATAATAACATGACAATGTTTTTGGGATATGTCTACGTCAATGTGATGTTTCAAAAGGTGGGCGCTAACAACGTCTATTTCACGACTTTAACGCGTTTTTCCCATGCTATAACGTGTTATGGCTGTTTCATTCTGAAAGAAACAAACGCTTCTTGAATATGCTTATGTCACTAGTCTTGTGATCATAGAAAACCATTATGTAAAAGCGCGGCTTTGGCAATTGTGCAAACATGTTTTTTATGTATTTTATTACTCGTGAAACAAACTTCAATCTTTCACTAACATAACGTAACGGCTAATTAGTTAACCCCATCAGAAAAGATGTAATCCAACAGGGATACAATGCACCAGAACTATCTCTGCTGAAGGCGAAGTCTATGCACTACATAAGGTAACAATTTTAATAATTTTGTTTCAGAAAACATGTGCAGGATTGATAACAAAAGCGAAAGTATACACTCCTTAAAAAAGATACGTTGACTCTTCAACATATTCATTGACGTTTTTATTTAAAAGTTATTATATAAAATTAAATAGTCTTTTCCAGGCGTAAATAAAAAGCATTTTATTTCCAACCACACATTCTTTTGCGTAATAAATGGTTTATGTCTTTCGCTTAAATTAAAGAGAACATCAGTTGTAAAAATTGTTGTTAATAACGTTAAGGCAACCTTATATCAAATTTAGCCTAGACATTGAACGACAACAAGTATTTACTAAAACTATTTTTTTCTTAGATATAAACTGATTTTAGAGAAACTTTGTAGACGTTATTATATTTTTATTAAACTATCACGTACATACACGTTTATATAAACATGCAGATGTTCACCGTTTTTAAATTCCAACATCCAAAATCGGGTAATACAAACATACACCAATCAATACTTCGTGTAGTTTCATGGCAGATGTACACATGCACGCATTGGTTCTGGTTTTCTTTAAGATAAAGTGGTACACGTGTCCACCAATTGGTTTGTGTAACTAGTAACATATAAAACAACGTAACAACACAGTATTTGCGTGCTAAAATGCCAATCTGAACTCATCGGACAGTGCATGGCTACACCACACCATCTCTCTGATGTACGTAGTGGCGCGCCATCTTGAATTTGGGATTACTTATCACATAGTGACGTAACCATCTGTGTATTGAATGCTATATACATGCTATATACTTTGCACGATCGCCGGTTAGGCGGAATTGGCCGAGTAGTTCTGATTGCGTGTTGATCAAGATGTTGAGATAGGAATAGAATATAATAGACTAGATTAGACTAGAATAGTGTTTATTTTCCAATAATGATAGGTTCGTAATCGCCGAACGGCTTTTGTAGTTTTCCGTAAGAACTATAATTCAGCGTAGGCGTTTTGGGTTAGACATATCCTTCCACCAGATACATCCGAGGCACGATCGCTGATTAGGCGGAATTAGCCGAGTAGTTCCGATTGCTAAAATGCGTTTAAAATAGTATTCCATTGCAAATAAAACAACAATTAGCATTCGAATAATGTTAACTTTGCTACACCTTGGGTCAAGCTTGTGATGTGCTGCGCTATTGACTGAGCCAACCCGACGGCTACACACTTATAAATTGACTAACCAACCCATGTGATATTGTCAAAAGACTTCAATGACATCGATATCAAACAAACAATGTATTAACATATCCATTATTCAATGTGCAATCAAAATGGTGTGCAGTTCAATACATAAAACACACTTTAATGTGATTAACTGCCTTGATTAAAAAAACCATTTTATTCCAGACACAATAAAATACTGAAGTATGCGCACGACACTGATTTTATGTTCTACCAATGCATTATTCGTGAATCTGATTTCAGCTCATCGTTTCAGAGATTGTCATTCAAGATTAAGGCTTAAATTACTGACCTTAGTAATTCAATTATTATACAGGGGCGGCATTTTTTTAAACAAAAATGACTCGATGCTGACATTAAGAACGGTGTACTAGATTTTAATAAGCGTATTAATAGAATGCCTAAATTAAGTTAGCTGCTCAGATAAACATAGAAGGCAAGTTACGTCAAACGCTGCATGTGCCTGTAGTCAGCGATGCACATACGATTTAGTCTATTGGTTGTCCCTATACTTATTTGTTGTTATGCGTTTTGACGTACCGTAAATTCCCGTCTTTCTGCGGGGTGAACGTCATTTGAAAACGTTGTAGACACGTTAATTACCAATACAATACTAAGTATGTCAATAGATTTACTGCTTGAAGCTAGATTAAAATTAGAATCACACTATCATGATTATAAAATAAAACAAAAGTGACAAATAACCTGGTCCTTGACCTACTATACCTAATATTTGGTGTGTTTTTATAATTATCATTTCTTTTCAGTCGAGTCTTATGGTACGGTTTAACAAAAGTTAATTAATCAATTCTAATTGTGCTTCATTCCTCCCGGTAAAACACATAATTATATTTCCTTTTTTAATGTTGCTGTCTCACATATGGACATGTTTTGTAACATAGGATGCCGTTAATTCCACAATCGTTGTTTATTCGTTGCAGCCCTTTAACTCGTTAATACAGAATCACCATAAGGCAGGGCACGAGAACAAAGCAATTGCATGGCTATCACTATTAGTGACATAGCCTAAGGCTTCCATCTGATATAATAGTGGAATGTTTGCAATGCACTTCTTAATGTTTCGGAAAGAAACAACAGCTCAGTTATAGTATTGATTTTAGAAGGTATTGCTTTTTATATTTCGCACACTTTCAGTTATTGCAATTAATAAAACAATATGAACAAACGTGCTTGTTTAAATTAAAATAAATTAACATTTTAGATTGGGAATAATAGTACGAACATCTTTGAATCACAGAGAATACTGTTTTCCAGACTCAATAAAATACTTGAGTTTGCACAATCCAGCGATTTGATTGTTCCAATTATGCATTATTCACGAATCTGATCTAAAGCTCATCGTTGCAGCGATTGTAATCCGAGACGATGTCTTGAATTACGTCAGTGGATCCGATACAGGCCTGTGTAATTCAATCTCTCTATTCCAGGTCCACAGACGGTCTGTATCTGTACTGATTAGTCTGAGTCAAGATGACGAATTGTTTTTTTCGATATCATTTCGTCAATTTAACTATCGACAGACGGCTCGAATTTACCGATTTTACGAAACATGCTGGAAAGCACGTTACTCAAACGCCACATGTGCGCGTTGACAAATATTTACTTAACCATTCAGTCTTCTTATTGACCCTAAATGAGGTACATAAAAGGCGTTTCTTACATTCCCACGTTTTGTAGGACCAATATTCTTTTCAAATTGTTCGATAGACGGATCGTCTGTACGTTTATTGCTAAACACGCATATTTATTGTTTAAAGCAAGCCCAGATCCGAGTCACACAGCAACAGAGAAATAGGCCAGTGCTATTTCATCTTATTTTAACTTTATGTAATTGTCGTCAATGTTTCTCTAAAAATCCCCTTTTGAATTGAGAACATATCAGCAATAATGTGTGATACTAACATGTACATTGTACTTACCATCCACTTGTTAGAATGCATGGATGCTAAACAATCGCACGATGAAGAGCTATAAATTGACAAAATGTCGTAGGCCAAACAGACATAGTCAAATTTAAAGGCATCATGGCAAAACTGAACACACAAACACAGCTGGTACAACAAGAAACACGCACACACGCACGCACGCACACATGAAAGCACGTGTAATGTGTAATTCTTAAATTAATACATAACGTAACAACTCATACTGAGTTATTATAAAATGAAACATCTTACTTACCGTGCGTGTTAAAGTCATCGCCTTATGAGAGATTTTGTTTTCATGGAAGAAATACGGCAAAGTAAGCGTTTTCCAGCGGCGAACCTTTCCCCGTAGACACACGAACGTAAATTACATCACAGCTATGTGGCACAAAAAATGACACTTAAACCCATTAGACATTGCAATATTACGACTATAGTAGAGTGTAATTTTAACAGCAATATAATACATGTATGTCTTATTTTATTAACAGCAAGTGTTTGCGTGCGCCTTTTAATGCCTGCTGAACGATGTTGTAAAAAGCCAGCAATTTCTTTTCACTTTGTAACTACCTCCTTTGGCTAGCTTAGTGGGTTCCGCGTGAGCACATAACCAAATTATATCGAATTGGTTCATGAACATGTTCTAACAAAACCTTCTGCAAAGGTCAGTATTAAATACTTTATTTCGAAATGAAAAGATCGACATTCACCATAATGGAATTCTCAGGTACAAATAAACGACCGTGTCAATATACTGTAGAACGGGAGCTGACCAGTAGGTGTTAAAAGCTACGAAACACAAAATTGCAACAAGATAAACAACATTTTTTACAACTTTAGCAGCCCAAGTAACAATGCATAAAGTATCCAGTTTAACAAAAGAAAATGAAATGCATACAGTTTACTGTGCTGCAATGGGCGGATCCGCAACTGTCAATCATGATCATTGATAACAGTACATGGTCAATTTTAATCCAATAGATTAAGAGTATATGTGTCCGAGTCTGACATTTTGGGTCCAATTGACCTCTTAAGCGATATTGAGACTTTGGTATTATTTGAAAAGGCTACGTTTGAAGATTACATTTTTATATATAAAATGAAAATATTCCTATCGTTCATGTCATTACCACCACTTTGAAATATATGCCTAAAGCATCATGAACCGTGTACATGTCAAATAAAAAGGCGTTTCATTTTATTCAATTCATTTGTGGTTATTGTAATAAGATAACTTTGCAAAGATATGATATATTTACATCATGTGTAAAGACTTTTGACATGAAGACGCTTTAAACAGTATTTGTAGGCTGGTAAAACTCATCTTAAATCTCTAATTTGATGTGTTATTTTGACGTCATTTTACTGAGTGACGTCATTTCGTAAATTGGACCCAAAATCTCAGACGCTGACACATATAGTTAGGTGACAACCTGACCTAGAATGCACAAAAGAAAGACCATTTCACAAGCCTCACAATATCCAAAAAAAAATCTACCGGATTGGGCGGAGCTTGACATTTGCGGAACGGTGCATACAAGTGATGTATTATTACATGTAAATAGTGTTCTGCGTAACTTTACACTGGTTGAGAACGTACTTGTCTTCTTTTGTCAAACAAAAAAGTGAAATTAAAGACATAGTCTTTGTGCTTAAATATTGCCCATAAATATTATTTTATTTAATTTAAATGTGAAGGTAGGATATAATATGTACGTTACAACCTTTTCTGTATTACAAATGTATATTAAATACCAGATTCGTATGGGTTTTCGTAAGTAAACAGCCTAATTTCAGTGGCGCCATTTAATAAAAAACAAAAGTAGAACAAATATAAAAGCTTTTAAATCTAATGATATAGGGGTTTGCAGCACTTTTAGGTTATGCATTTTCGTAAACATGTTTCATCCTTCATGCTGCACTATTCTGCTCCATCAAATGCATATCAACACCGGAACAAATGAAATAACTGTGTCCCCAGTGTTACTTTATTGAATAAAAACAACGTTTCCCAGCATATTTCATCTCTAATTGCTAACACCATACCAGTAGTTCATGACCACCAAGGGTTATATAAAGTATTGCCATGTTTTTCCATAACCGATGCGGGTAATTTAGGGTGATATTTGTTTCTGTTTGTTTTCTGAGGAAAGTGCTTTACTTTTTAAGATCCAGATTAATATTACCACTCGGAGCGAAACTATTAAACAATATATTACAGTCAAGATGTTTTGTCAGTAGCATCTCCCACGTCGGCTTTTTCATAATTCCATTGTTAAAATAGTTAACAAAACAAAGTAAAAAATTAATTCAACTGTATTCTTTGCGATAACACTTATTCTGTGTGTTGCCTTACTGCAATAACTTATTACATAGAGAACCATATTTATTGCAAATGTAGTGCATTTAAATACTTAAAATATTATACAACCAAATCGCACCAAGGGCATATGCATGAAACAAAGCAATGGCATGGCCACTGAGTTCAAACAATGCGTCACAGGTTGTGGATCTCAACGAAGACCACTTTTAATGTATATGTTTCTAATTGAAGTCAAATTCAATTTGAGAATGAGGATCACGCTGTTTACATAAGTTTTCGTTGAGTAACAACTACAATGTCTTCGTTGAGAATCACAACCTGCGACGCTTTGTTTGTCCCCAGTGATGGCTATCAGTTTCAGTGGCAGATACCAAATAGCTTTAATTCGACAAAGGGATCATTCATTTCTACTGATGAACGGCTTCAATAAAACCGAGGCTGCTGGTTTCTCGTGCAGACTATTCTTCCTGAAGGCTTTCCCTTTCATCAGTCTAAGTACTTAAAATGTTATACAACCATATCGCACCAAGGGCATATGCATGACACAAAGCAGTAACATGGCGAACCTTTTCCCGTAAACACACGAACGTAAATTACAACACAGCTATGTGACACAAGAAATGACACTTGGTTTTAATTCGACAAAGGGCAATGTTTGAATTGCACTCGTAACTGCTTTGGGAAAACAATAACCCCGTTATAGTATTGATTTAAAACCAGTTTGTTATTCTGCTTCACAACATTATTGCAATTATTCATTTTAATACGATTTGTGATGTTAAACGCAATTTCGTTTTGTTTAATGAGAAAATTGCAAAGTTAGTTCATGGCGTTTTCAAAACAAAACAAGCTCTTATGAACTTTTGCAGCCAAAAAACCTTCACAAATTGGGCAAAAGAAATACAACACCAAGTAACTAACAATAGAACACAAACAAATATTAACCACGTATATTTTAAAGACATAATAATGTGAGAAAAAAGGAATGTCCTCAGGAACCGTAGCCCTCATGGGGACAATAACATCATTAATGGTACTTAATGATGCAACACTACTGTTGCACCCTAGAGCATAAGCGGAATTATAAAAACAATCTATAATACAATAAAGATGCATTCTTGCTTACTAGCTTACATTTCTGACAAAATAACAAGCCCTTAAAAAGAACATTTCTCATGATAAAAAACAATGGTAATATCATTTTTAGTGTGCAATCATAACATCTAATGCTGTTTGACACAGTTATAGCATCAATTAGGTCATATTATGTGCTTTACAATTGCTTTAACCAGAACCTCATTTGAGCAGACGACGAAGTTTGGTTGCCAAAATGAGATGTTAACGCACAAATGAGCACTACATAAAATGATAAAGTTAAAAGCTTTTCGCAAAAAGTGATGAGACAAAACAAGTTTGTCGGCAAACAGAAACAAACAGTTCATGTTTTTATTCAAGCATTCGTTACTTTATTAGTTGTGTTTCGTGTCGGTGTGTCTGTGGCAACCAAATGGGTCTAAATGAGCAAAACCGTTTAATTAGGGTAAAATGTTTTGTAGTTGATAGCATCATCGGTGTATAAACACAGTTAGACTGGTTAAAGTGTGTGGAGACCGCAGTTCATACGCCGCCGAAAAATCAACATAAATAATATTAATAATTATATCTACGCTCATTTTTGTCGTAATAATAGATGAAAAAAACTTTTTTTAAAGTAATCCGATATGTTTTACTATATGAAGCTACGGAAATATTTCCTCGGAAATGTGTCCGAACAAAGAGTAACCAGTTTAAATTTTACATAATCTACATATAACTAGCAAATTTATGTTGTCCACACGACTCATTCTTTGCCGCTTTCGTTAGGACTCGAACCCCCGATCCTAGAACTCGAAATCCTGCCCTCCATTGACTGAGTACACCAAGCAGCTATACAATTACACAATCACATAACGTACTAGTCCTTTACTCAGTAAACGATTAGCCACCTGTCATGGATAAACTGGTAATTTTTTCCTGAATCGGTAATGGTTGATTATTGATAATAGATAAAGCACTGCGTCTATACAGATTTCCCTTACATCGGGGACATATGATGAGCAGTTAGACGATTGCGGAAAAATGGTGATGAACTAGGAAACTCTTGTATCAGTTTGGAAATTGGCGTAAAACAAAATGAAATAAAGAAACATACGAGGGTTGATCAGAAAGTTCGTAGAATGGTGCTGTAACTTCTATATTATGACGTTCTATGCGCTTTAAATTTTAAACAATTTCTTTTCTATTTATTTTAAATATTTTAACCAGAAATGTTTGAAATCGAACAGTTGGTTTCACTTTTATCAATATTTATAAACACCACCCAACGTTACCCTGGAGCACGCCAAATTTAAAAGCAATGTAAGTATCACCTGGCACGACTTTTGACCCTTGTTTTTTTGCGAAATTCCGCGAAATATTGTCTGCTATTTACGTGACGTCAACTTTTTTTCACGTTGATTCTGACGTCATGCGATGTATAAAACGCATTCAATGTACATTTGAGTGACACGCATCGTTCACACACAACGTCTATTATGGTACTTCCAGAAAATGAAGAATCGCGAGCAGCAGTAAAATTTTGCTTAAATTTAGGATATTCAGCCACAGAAACGTATAATACTATGCAAAGGGCTCAACACACCAAAGATATGAAGAAAGCTACTGTTTTCAAGTGGTTTAAACGCTTCAAGGATGGCTGATCAAACATAAGCGATGATGCACGCTCAGGGAGACCATCGGTTATTACGCCGACGTTAGTGGCGTTAGTGAAGACGTTCATTGAAAAAGACCGTCGGCGCACTATTAGAGATGTAGTTGATGGAACGGGAATCGCCTTCGGAACCATGTGGAATATTCTACACGAACATTTACACATGAAACGTATCTGTGCACGCTGGGCACCTCGTCTGCTGACGGATTTTGACAAAGAAAGAAAAGTTGCCATATCTAAACAATAATAAATTTCAATACGAGATAATAGCAGCAATAATATTGTTGGTTCATTCTATATATAGTTCATATAAAATTATGTATTTAAACTGTTCAAGCCAGTCGTCAATATAAACTATTGATATCTCAAGTACGTGGTAAAATGACTGTTATGCAATTGTCTCTGCATGTGAAGTCCAGATTGCAAGGTAACCGTTACAGCGGCCAACCGGAACTGCGACAGGCGTTGCACGAGATTATTGCCGACTTCAACGGCCGGAACATGTTCTCTGCGTGGATTCACAGACATCAGAGATGTATTCAAAGTCAGGCTGACTTTATTGAAAAGTTGTAGTAAATCCTATGACATTTGCGCTTGTTGCGGTTGTGAGACGTCGATTGCGACGTCGTTTATGTAACCCCGAGGTGCTCCGGGTCGAGTTTATTGTATTTGCTATTTCTTATATAGATTTTATATTTGCTATGATATTGTTATGATTTTTTCAGATTTTGTTCAGGAGATATATGGCTATATCATAATAATTTTTTTAATGTCTGCGTTTGTTAGTTGTCAAGTTATAGCACCATTCTACGAACTTTCTGATCAACCCTCGTACAAAATGAGTTTTAGAAAAAAAATTGGAACATCAAATCATGAATATTATCAACCAAATAATTTACATTAATATTTTAAATCAGTATGCAAATGGAACGTGTCAATACAAATTAATGTGTTGATGTGAATACATTGATTCATAGACCATAACATGCCATACACACTGAAAAACCTCTGTGTGCTTACTCATTATCTCAGCAATGTGATGTCTCGCCAATATATTATTCATGAATCTGATCTAAACCTCATCATATCAGAGATTATAATCCGAGACGCTGTCTTAAATTACTTTAGTGGTTCACATACAAACCTTTGTAATTCAATCGTTTTTTAGGAGTGAAATAATGCTTTTGTCTCTAAATACGTGTCTAAGTTGAGATGAAGAATTGTGTATTCAATTTCAAAGAGTTGCCATTTGGTCTACATAGTTTGATATTTACAATCGTTTAATGTATACAACACAATTTATATACAAGTTAAAATAAAACAAATAGAAAAACAAAACTCCTATGCATTATCCCTTCAGCTAGGTTTATAATTTCCCTTTTTTAAACGTTGGAGACCTTATATGTTAGAGTCATTCATTTTCTAGTTTAAGTTATAAATAATAGTCAATTCGAAAAAGTTCGTAATAATTTGGTTCGTTCCATTTTCCTATCATTTCCAAAGAGGAACACGCACTGTAATCATCATTTAAATATGTTGACAGGTCCCATTTAAAAAATAAAACATTTATCAAAAAATTAAACGCCCACATTTTGTTGATGGTGTTCTGTTTGTAGTAAAGTCATAAACCAAGTTTTAAAGCAGCTGTGCTCTAGAATATACTAAAAAAGCATTAGTTACAAATGTTTCAAAATATCTTTTCAAATATATTTAAAAGTTGTTAGAAATAAGAAAGGCCTACATATTTTCCCTTTGTTGCTTTGAAAACAGACAATTCGCCTTTCTGCCATCGGGATATTCGTACTATACATAACGGCTACTGCGTTAGTAACGCAGTAGATTATGCAAAGAAAAACGATGTTTTACCAACGATATTTCAATTGAATCAAGGGGTCAGTAATAATAAATTTCTCCACTGAACATAATTTGACCAGTATTAATCATTAATTTTATTTTTTTCATTTTTATTTTTTTGAGCATCTGGAGCACAGCTGCTGTAACATAAGTATGCAAGAATACCATTGTGTAAGACACATACTATAAAATATTGACAACATATAAATCACAAAAATATGTCCCTTGTTATAAAATGCCGTTTGATGTTTTATTAACTCTTTAACTCGTGCGCCGTGTATGCGTTACCATAGATTTATGTATGGCAATTTTACATTAACCAAACATAATAACATGACAATGTTTTTGGGATATGTCTACGTCAATGTGATGTTTCAAAAGGTGGGCGCTAACAACGTTTATTTCACGACTTTAACGCGTTTTTCACATGCTATAACGTGTTACGGCTGTTTCATTCTGAAAGAAACAAACGCTTATTGAATATGCTTATGTCACTAGTCTTGTGATCATAGAAAACCATTATGTAGAAGCGCGGCTTTGGCAATTGTGCAAAAATGTTTTTTTATGTATTTCATTACTCGTGAATCAAACTTCAATTTTTCACTAGCATAACAAAACGGCTAATTAGTTAACCCCACCAGAAAAGATGTAATCCAACAGGGATATAATGCACTATAACTATCTCTGCTGAAGGCTAAGTCTATGCACTACATAAGGTAACATCTTAGTTTAAATCATTTTATTTCAGAAAACAAGTTTAGGATTGGCGAAACGGCTTATTTTCTAACAAAAGTTATCTAATTAGCAAGTAAAAGTATACACTCCTTAAAACAGATACTTTGACTCTTCAACATATTCAATGACGTTTTTATTATACAAAACAATACCAAGATAAATTGTTCCTGTAAGTGATTAAAAGGCATACTGCTCCTTAAATTTCACTGTTTGCACCGTTGACTTATAATAAATTTATTATATAAACTTAAATAGTCTTATCCAGGCGTATATAAAGAGCATTTTATTTCCCACCACACATTCTTTTGCGAAATAAATCGTTTATGTCTTTCACAAAAATTAAAGAGAAGATCAGTTGTAAAAGTTGTTGTTAATAACGTTAAGGCAACCTATATCAAATAGCCTAGAAATCGAACGACAACAAATATTTTCTTAAACATTTTAACTTTTTTCTTAGATATAAACTGATTTTAGAGAAACCTTGTAGACATTATTATATTTTATTAAATTGTCACGTACATACACGTTCATATTAACATGTAGATGTTCACCTTTTTTTAAAATTCCAACATCCAAAATCGGGTAATACAAACGTGCACCAATCAACACTTCATATGGTCTCATGACAGATGTACACATGCACGCATGGGTTCTGGTTTCCTTTAGGATAAAGTTGTACACGTGTTCCACAATTGGTTTATGTAACTAGTAACATATATAACAACTTAACAACACAGTTTTTGCGAGCTAAAATACGTTTAAAATAAACATGTACAGTACTCCATTGCAAATAAAACAACAATTAACGCTCGAATAATGTTTGCTACGCCTTGGTCCATGCTTTTGATGTGCTGCGCTATCGACTGAGCTAACCCGACGGCTACACAAATATAAAGACATTTGACTAACAATCCATGTAATATTTAAATGTCAAAATACCTCAATGCCATCGATATCTCTAACAAACAAAGTATTAACGTATCCATTATTTAATCCGCAATCAAAACGGTGTGCAGTTAAATACATTAAACACGTTTTAATGTCATACACTGCCTTGATTAAAATACCATTTTATTCCAGACACAATAAAATACTTAAGTATGCGCACCACACCGATTTGATGTTCCACCAATGCATTATTTATGAATCTGATCTAATGCTCAATGTTTCAGAGATTGTTATTTAAGACGAAGGCTTAAATTACTTAAGTGACCTAAGTAATGCAATTATTACACAGTGGCGGCAGATTTTTAAATTTAGGTTTATACCACCGTAAAGCATAAACTAAAATCACACTACATGTATTATGATTATGAAATTTAATAAAAGTGACAAATAACCTAGTCCTTGACCTACTATATCTATTATATGGTGTTTTTATAATTATCAATCCTTGGAACACTTCTTGTTAAGTGTGTATTTTCCTATTCAAGAAATTAATAACAAAATGAATATTAATACCTTAAAGGGAAGCTGTCTGATTCTTTCACTAATTACAACTAGAGCTATCGCTGTAAGCGATTCATACCCCCACCATTGTGCATTATAAAGCGGAAGCAAGGGTAAGATGTGTTGTGGAAAAAAACATGGGCTCTGCACATCCCCTAGTTGAGGTGAATGTGTCATTCAAGTTTGAAGAAAATCCTTCCATTAGAAAAGGAGTTATAGAGCGGACACGACATAATGTGTAATATTTGTTTGTTA
>Ga0224511_10000112_pt1 | contig 27752 bp, 17 predicted proteins | sample SF_May12_sed_USG_2_FD_169988 | JGI IMG/M metagenome (GOLD analysis project Ga0224511, IMG submission 169988) | Sediment microbial communities from San Francisco Bay, California, United States - SF_May12_sed_USGS_8_1 | ecosystem: Environmental > Aquatic > Marine > Sediment | place: USA...
GTTTACCCAAAGACTTGGGGGAGATAGATGATTATGCATGTTTATCATTGTGTGTTTTCAGTTGTTGAAGATTGTGATGGTACACAATTAAACACACCAACTACAAAGAAGAGTTAGTCTTCATTTATATACTAGTGTTCATTTTCTCAGTATACATTTAAAAAAAACCAATAGAACCATAACTGGGCAGAAATGGAAAACTGACATACAACATGTACTTACCACCTTGAAAATTGAGTTTTGTTGTATTCAATAACTTCTTTTGGACTTTAAATGGTTTCACAAAACTTGAATTTTGCTTGCAATAGAAGCATTGTGTAGGAAGCGTTGCTTGTGTATTTGCACGTCTTTCTCTGAAAGAAATCAAAATATTTGATATTTTTTTTTATAAAATCAGTAATTATTGTAACTGTAAATAAGACAACTACCGCGACATAATGAGAAAGTCAGTTACAATGATAAACACTTTTTGCGCACTTCATGCGACGTTGTCCATTAATAATAATAAGATGAATTGTTTAAAGACACATCAAAGTCGGTTTTAATATAATTTGTATAAAATTCTTACGCGTTCAGCAGATTTGCACGCAAACATTTTGACAATTGTCGAAAGTATTGTCCGGAAGCCATATTTGTTATTGAACAATGAACCCAACGAAAAATAAAAACAACTAAAAGCCGAATGCAGTGCGAGGTCCCGACAAATGCCGGCTTTTAGTAGTATCATGTAAACAAACATGGCGGCAAAACCAAAACATTAAAGTTGACAAATAGAAAACTTGCCATTTTCTTACACATTTATTGTATCTATTGCACATTGCAAAAGTAGTCCGTATAAAATGACATCACGTAAGTTTTTAATATGTTTTTTCTTTGCAATCAGAGTAAACAACACGAGATTATTACTGTAAAATGATGTTGTAAAGTGAATGTCAAGCACCAACATGTTTATTCACCATTCACTGAAATCCTAATGTAGAAGTATGATAATATCTTTTCTAACTTTTGCTTCTTCATATTTTATATACTTTATTTTTTTGCCTCGTATTAACCTTTTATACATGTTAGTCTTGTTTTGTTACAGTATCTGTGTCATTTCATTAACATCAAAAAAGCCAAATGGCCCCTCAGACTGTCAGAGCAATGATAGTGTTTGCTAAAATGACTGCTGTGGTTGTCATTTTTCCCTTTGCCATCACTTTTTTTACTAAGAATTGCTGTGAAGTAAGACTAATTTATGGTGATTTTTGCAGCATAGAATTTGAACACCAAAGTTGTGTATTGTTCTTCATCGGGAATTCATATGTTGATCAGTTGAATTGTTTGGTTTGATTACATAATTTTATTTTAAACAGTTTGTGAAGCAAACTATTGCAACAGTTTTATGCAATTGACATGAAAGCTGACATATATAGTATAAATAATGTTCATGTGCCAAAACATATTGCTTGCCCTGTGATCGACACATTACAAAGTTATGCCCCCCTCCCTATAATGTTTTAGTGTGGCAGCATCCGTATGTGAATGTGTTCAAGCACTTTAATGTCTCATCATGGAAAAAAGCAACGAAAGAAGGAGAGGTGTCCTCATCTATGGTAGGATAACATTTCAGACCTCTTTTTGTCAAAACAGTCACAGCTGTATTTGTATTCAAGGTTCCATATACTGAGTATATATAAATATTTTAATGTAATCTCAAATAATTAAAATTTATATTAAGGTAATTATTTGTTATTAAAATACTCATTTTTACCATATTAATTTATTTGTATTCATTGCAGGACAAAGCAGTGAAGTCTACTGTATTCAAGATCAGTGGATCGATTCCTGCTGGGAACTATATCCAACTGCCCAAGACCAGCTCACAGTCTCTGGGCCTGACGGGACGCTACATGTACCTGCTCATCAAGCCCATACCCACCAAGTACTTTGTTGTGCACATCGATGTGGCGACCCAGGATAATCTGGTGGTGCGAATCTCCTTCTCCAACCTGTTCAAGGAGTTCAAGTCCACATCCACATGGCTGCAGTTCCCGTTTGTGTGCAAAGCTACTCGAGGAACTGTGCACGCTGTGACTGCTGCTGCAAGCAAAGGTTTGTCCCTCTTCACCTTTGATTGTACACTTTACAACTTTTATGTTTGTGCACTTTTCTTTATGCTATTTTTTTTGTCAATAGTTTTCTTAAAATTTTGAACATTTCCATTTGAGCATATTATCTTTCTATTTAAATTATTTATCATCTCTTGTATAAGTCCAGAAGTCAGTTTAAAAACTTATTTAACAAGAATGTAAAATGGTTATTTTGTGTTTTACTATTTTTCTGTTCATTCTCAAAAGAAGTATTGAAGTTCTTCGACTGATTATTGCGTTTTGTTTTGGCCCGCCAAACAGAGGCGAGTGGCCCAGCACCGTTGTCAACTCGCTGGACGATCCTGTGCCTGGACTTCCAGTACATCCTCTCAATGTACCTCAACCGCAAGTACGCCTACATCAAGGGGGTGCGCCTATGTGCCAACATGCTCGTCAAGAACATCTTCACCAGTGACAACCAGTATGAACCAGGTACAGAATGCTTGTTTTATTGATTTGTATTGTTTAAACCTTAATTTAAAATTAAAAGTGTCTTTAAAAAAGACAAACGGCATTGAATTAAAAAAAAAAGAAAAAAATATAGCACAAGGCTAAGTACTTGTACATAAATCTTACACAGATGACAAAAAACTTAAAATGATGATCAGTGGACAGCTATTTTGGCCAACTTTGTTAGAAAGTAAGTGATGTCTTCAAATTCCATTAACGTATGACCATCCTAATGGATTCACATATTTGCAGCTAGGAAGAGATTTTATAAACCTTTTTTTATTTAAATATATGGCATTTTAAGACGATCCACCGCACAACTTTTCTCAGTTTTTGGATTTTTGATTTTATAAACAAGATTTAAAAAAATCATTTTATACATATTCAAGGGAGGTAATAAGGCATAAAATTACTTCCCTTTAATTTAATTTAAGCAAATATAGGCAACTTGCATTTTAAAATAATTTTTCTACGGTTTAAAAGTAAAAGCATAATATATATCACAGTTTAATGAAAAAACTTGTTTATTTTTTTGATAAAAAATACAAATGTGTATCTTTCATAGTCCATTAGAATGGTCAGACCTTAAGGAGATTTATTACTTGTGTAATTAGACAGAGGCAGGAAAAACTTGCAAGTCTTATCTTGTACACAAAACACATGCTCAAGTCAACTTACAAGATAACATTGTTTTAGCATAGCAATCTTTCCTAGTTTACACTTTTACACTAAAAAGTAGTCCTGGAAATAGTTGCAATATATCTTTCTCTTGAAACCAGAGTGTATGCTGTATTAGTTTTTCATAAACAATACATTATGATGCATCATTAACGCTACAAAGGAAAAAACATCAATTTATTCTTAAAAGTTATGTATGAATAACTCTGCGGATTAATAAATAAATTTGAAGCTATGACTCTCAGTAAACCCCCGAATCTGGACGTAGTGAGGCTAACCTAATAATTATTGGGTAATATGTCAGACTTTTTACTATAAACCGGTTCACATCTGGAAACGCAATTCATTCAATCCATAAAATATTTTGTTTGACACGTAACTGTTTATTGTTTCGATATAAAAATACTTTAGAAAGCAATACCCTAAAAATTAAATCTACGAACAAAGCAAAATTTTGTAAAACACATGCATTACAATAGTGTGGCCTTTATTTTTCCCAGCGTATCAGGTTTATCCAATCGAAAACGGGATTTTCTCTGTTTCATATTCAGTGCTTATGAAATCATATAATAGAACGGTGGATTTCTGAAATCCCAGACAAACGTCATTATGCAGAAATGTAGGTCAAAAGTGAGCTTAGACAGCTACGCCGAAAAATAATGTTATTTTTACTGGCATAGTCCATGGCACTTATATTACAATGTATCACAATTGTCAAGTTATTAATTTTAACCTGGTTTTAATGCAGTATAGACGTTTTTTAAAGTTAGTAAATGTTATGTAACTAAAATAACAGTTTTACTATAAATTTTGCAGGTTTAACCGTGGAGCAGGTGAAGCGTTCTGGTGGTTTACAGGGCGTGTCCCCGCTCCCACGGGAGCTAGATTTCCCCACGATGCGCGGAGACCGGTGGCACGATCTTTACGATATGATCAAGTTTCCAGCAGAGGCCAGCAACAAACCACATGACACTATCAAGTCTGTGTCAGCCGAACCAAGCACTAAAGGTAAAAAACAACAGTGATATGAACATGTTAAGGAAAAGCACATTGTTGTTGAAATGATGAATTATGATCATATCTAACTCTCATCTTTTTGCAGACCTAGCTTTTCCCTTTTTGAACAAAATACCCACCTTGTGTCTAAAACATTTTACCTTAATATTATAGGCTTAAATTATTTGATTAAAAAGCTAGTGAGTAGAATATTTATTATGCTCCCCACAAAATTTCGGGTCGCCGGGTTGTCCGTCAGTCCGTACGTCCTGAATTCGCGTCCGGCCCAAAACTTCGTTATTTGAAGTCGGATTTTAAAACTATTTCACAGAAATAATCACCATATTGAGAAGACGTGTCGCGTGCAACATTTGGGCTGCTACCTTGAAGGTCAAGGTCACAGCATGCCCTTTCAGCAAAATCATGTCCGGCCCATAACTTCGTTATTTGAAGTCAATTTTAAAAATATTTTACATAAATGATCACCATATTGAGATGATGTGTCGTGCGCAACATTTGGGTTGATATCTTGAAGGTCAAAGTCACAGCATGACCTTAAAGCAAAATCGTGTCAGGCCCATTACTTCGTTATTTGAAGTCTGATTTTAAAACTATTTTACACAAATGATCACCATATTGAGACGACGTGTTGCGCGCAAATTTGGGTCGCTACCTTGAAGGTCAAGGTCACATCATGACATATCAGCGAAATCGTGTCCGGCCCATAACTTCGTTATTTGAAGTTGGATTTTAAAACTGTTTCACATAAATGATCACCATATTAAGATGGTGTGTTATGCGCAACATTTTGGTCGCTACCTTGAAGGTCAAGCTCACAGCATGACCTTTCAGCAAAATCGTGTCTGGCCCATAACTTTGTTATTTGAAATCAGATTTTACAACTGTTTTTGACAAACTACTCTGTGTCCAATACCTATTCAGGGAGCATTACTCGGTTCGACTGGCTCTTGTTATACCAACTGCCATTGGTTTTTACAGAACAGCATTAGCCTTAGAAGCTTAAAATATGAAAACATTGCATGGATTTTGGCAATGAATAGTTCTTTGGTCTGGGCAATTTTCATTCATCCCCTTGAACTAACATTATTTAAATACATCCTAAATATGATGTGAATTTCTGGTTGTGTACAGATATTGTTCCCCCGTGTTCCAGCTGTACGTCCCAGCAGCAGTGGTCCCCGGCGTATCGAGGCACGAGGTGTGGACGCCAGCAGGTGTGGATCAGAACGCACGTCCATGATACACGACATCACCGGCCACAAGGTAATGCAAGCAAGACAATGTAATATTATTTTATTTGTAAATTAAATATGTCATGAAGTAGTTAATTCAGAAGTAAATGAAAGGTGGGGTATTCCGGATTTAATATTTGCATTTGTTATGTTCGTAGACACAACCTTGGTCAAGAACTTTTTCCACAATTTTCAACATAGAAAATTTCAGAAACTGGTTACTATTATTATGGCTAGTATTGCTGCAGTCATTTTACTGACTAAGCCTAACCTATTTCTGCTGTGTGCAGCCATACAGGCACCGTGTGGTGACGTCAGAGCTGCCGTGTGTGGGTGTGGAGGACGTTGACATTCGCAAGGACCGGGGTGGGGAAATCCATGTGTTTGCCCACCCAGACTCCAGTCTGATGCTCCACCAGGACGATTCCAGAACAGGACAGGTGCCTTACTCTCTTACAATCATTGTGTTCACAAGAGCTGATTATGTTTTAAATTTAGATGTTGGTTTATAAAGTAGAAATGTTATGAAAGGTATTCATTTTATTTGATATTTTAACATTTTTAAGAAGAATAAGCCAGGTGCTTAAGGATGTTTGGGTTAAAATAGTCAGGCAATCCAATGTTCCCACCTCCTGGACCTGAAATGGAACCACTGATTTTGGTTCTGGATAAGATTTATTTGCTGACTGTATCCTGTCTTCATTATGAAAACAGTAACTCTTTGAAACTGGTAGGTCTTAGGGGAATAAATGATGGAAACTTTGTGACTTGCACTTTAGTCAGCAGGTTTAATTGCATTTCAGAGTCATGTGGAAAAGATTGACAGATCGACAGACATCCCCCCAGTGAAGAAATCCAACTACAAGGTATCAAGCTTACATTAAACATCTTAAACCAACCGAGCAGAACTATGAACAGAACTAGTTAGGCCAAGTTTTCATGAAAAAATCAAATCAAGAATTTGATATTTGTGAGATTGATAAAAAAAAATGTATCATGAAGGAACTTAAAATATTACAAATATATTAAAAAATGATGTTTGTGGAATAATTTATATGCAAAAAACCTTGATGGTAAGTATTAAAGCGTGATTCACGAACAGCGACATGTCTGCTATCTCCAGGTGCTGGAGCCTGATCCCATCATGAGACTGAAGCGGATCATCGGATTCGGTGGCAGCTCATTTAGAGATGTAAGTGGTGCACATTCTCATACTGGGTTGTTTTATGGATATTATTTTTTTAGGGACACTAGTTCTTTTTAATATAAATTTTTCATTAGTTTTTATTTGATGAACAGAAATCTTTTGCTTTCTATAAAGCTGTGGCGTAATGATTCATAATTCAATTTAGTCTTTCTTTTTCTGTAGATATGTGTTGTCCCAAGACACAATAAATGTTAGGTGTTTCAGACTGGTTTTACCAAAATGAAAAATAATTATAATTTACATTTACTTTTTATCCCACTCACCATGTTTGTGATAGGCGTTATGGACAGAGGATGGTCTATCGCTGGTGTACCCGTGCCATGCTGTCGTCGTGGTAATGAAAGTCTCCAACGGGCACCAGAGGTTTTTCATTGGCCACACAGACAAGGTATACTACATGTAGTATACTAAAACATTTTGAAATTTGTGAAATATTGTGCTCATATTTTTGTACAATTGCCAACCTGTTTAGTCATTAACACTCGTTATTTGGTCATAACTACTTTGAAACAAGCGTCTGTGTTGTAATTGGTGAATTGACAAAACATGTGGGAAATTGTTATTGTCATAACGCACAATGTCTTTTGGGCTAGCACACATGCAGTGTTTGAAATGACATGCTTTCCCACTCTGTCAATATGTTAATTGGGGCTTCAAGTAACAGGAAGATTGTTAAATATGAATTGTGATGCATAATTATAAAGCTGTTATTGTAGGTATCTGCCCTGAGCCTGACAGCAGACGGCGAGTTACTGGCCAGTGGCCAGACAGGACCGCTCAGCGTGGTGCGGATCTGGAAGATGACCAGTGGCGAGTGTCTCGCTCTGTGTAAGACACATGCACACTCACTGTCCTGTCTCAGGTAAGCTTTGAAGGTGTTTTGTAGCAAAATCTCAAACATTTCATTACTGACTTGTGTCCTAGCAACAGACATGGTATACAGATGCAGTTTTAAAACATAGAAATGTCTCATTGACATTGTCTTAATGACAAAGACTGGTCAATGACAAACTCTCTCAATGACGTAGAAATTTTCAATTGTGTGGACTTTCTCATTGACATAGACTTTCTCAATGTCATTAACTTCCTTAGTGTCATAAATTGTCTTATTTACAAACTCAATAAAAATCACTATGGTCTTAAGTATCCATGGATCGATTGTTATTCCTTGACTTTTAAGGAAATTTCATTATTTGCTGTCAGCCGCCATGATGTGTTTGTGTTTTAAAGGACATTTTAAAACTTGTCTAACATTGGTTTCAGCTTTGCCCCCAAAGGAAATATACTGTGTGGTGTCGGGAAGGACAGCCATGGGAAAAATGTAGGTTTTATACACAAATCACTAATACATTTGTAACTTGATTATAGCATCTTAGTTTTGGCTGAGATTGCAAAGAAAATTTAAGAAAATACTAAAATCACACGTGCTCTCATCTTGATAATACAAATTTCAATGGGTAACATTTTGTCATGAATGCCTACCGTTGACTGTGACATGAGGTCGTGTGTTATAACAGTTATCGTGTTTTCTGTCAGATGGTGGTGATCTGGGACACGAGTCGAGCAGGCAAGTCACGCGAGGTCACCGTCATGGCGAAGGCCCACACTGACGTTGACATCTGTAGAATGAGGGTCTCCGCCTTCGATGATACTAGGTACGTCAGTAAGGCATGTCCTTTTAAGAGACCGTCGTATTAAGAGACTGTCCTATTAAGAGACCACTTTTTGACTGGCCCTTGGGAAGTCTCTTTATAGTTTTTTCACTGTATATCCTCATATAGGGCGCTGATGAATGGAAATGATTTATACTCATATAACAATGAATGGAACATTGTAACATAAAAATATTTTACAAACTTAATTGTCATATTCAAGGATGGTATCATGTGGACGGGACAATGTCCGTCTGTGGCGTGTGAAGGAGGGGAGCCTGCGATCTGCGCCCGTCAACCTGGGCGAGCACCACAACATGGAGTTCACTGACATCGCATTCGAGGCCGGCTACAACCCCACCAAGGATCCTGCTGACAGGAGAGTGTGAGTTCGCTGATAAAGCTGATCACTGTGTTAAATATTATTATCATAGAAAATAGTTTATACTCATCAATTCTAACCTGGTACTATGAATAACGAATTCATGGTTCCCTAGGGGGATGTTTTATTTGACCACAAACATTGTCAGGCTAACAGTTTGTTTGTGGGACAGAAGGTGGTTGTAATACTGGTAACAAAGCTCAGTAGTCAGGTCAGATAACCATAAATTAAATTCAGTTTCCATTCAATAATACTAGAATTCCATTTCAAAATTTAGTTTGAAATAATATTAAACCTTATAAAATTATAATTTTTTTGTTATGACAGTCAGTTCACTAAAAGTCAGCTTGTGTGAGTAAATTTAGTTTGAGCTAATAATTATTCAGAATGTAGTGTTGAACTAATTCGCAAACATATAATGTAATGAAATTGCAAGTCTTTAGAATAAATAACTATAGTATTTGCTGTCTTCTAAAAAGCTTTTGCATCATGTCAAATTAGCAAATAGTAGACTGCTAGAGCAAATAGCTTGCCCACAAAAGCATCATATTAAGCTTCTTCACCATGGGGCATTATGCTTATGACATAACTATACTGTTGAAGAAACTAAAATGAATGTACATGTCCAGTGATTTTTCTTGTTTTGTATTGTCATATTGAAGTGATAATTGTTTATAATTAATTTATATATATAATGTGTGTATATAATACATTCATGTTGTATCCTGACAAGATTGCTAGGACTTGTAAATGCATAGCGTTAGACAGTTTAAAATTGGCAAAAATTCTCTAGGTGCTAGTCTAGTGTAGGACTTTGTTTAGAATTTATTGCAGTCATATTAAAATTACTTACAACCAATACTACCATAGTACGTAATAGTATTGATAAAATAAAGATTTACTAGATGTTTTATTGTCATTGATAAGCTATTCCTTTGTAGTCTGTTTTGTACAACATGAAGAAATATTAGAGATTTCAGTTTCAGCTTTGTTCTTTATATAAAATTTAGTTTCACTGTACCTTCCCACAATACAATTCCATGATAGTTCCCACTTTTTATTGCCTACATTTTCCAACTTTTGTTTCCCCACCAGATATGCATGCAGTCGTTCGGGCCACATATTCGAGGTCGATCTTAGAAAGGTGTCGGTGGTGCATGTCCGTCGACTGCTGCCCAACGAAGCTCGCTCTGACAAGGACAAACAGACATTCAGATCAGGTAGGAATTTTATACTTTCATGTAATATTGGAGTTTTGATTTAATTTAGTTATTTATTAAATGAAATAATCTTAGTTCTCAGATCAAAAAAACTTAAAATATGTACACAGGTGTCAATGAACTTGGCTTGTTGTATTCTCCTTTGAAATAAAAAATTACATCATATTCATAGTTTTAGAAAAATGGTAGAATTAATAATTGATAAAGACTGCTAGTTTGGCTTTCCTATAAAGCCATTTTTCAATTTTCTATTCTCTTTTATTGCATAAATGTTAACCAGGTGATTGATTTTCTATTAATCATTTTTAAAATGTGAAAAAGCAACATAAAACCTTGCATTGCCTATATTCCATCTGTTACCAGGCCCAGGTATCGCCATCAACACGATGGCCATCAACGAGACGTTCTGTGTGACCGGCTCTGACGACGGCTTCATGAGGTTATGGCCCCTGGACTTCGCCCACGTCTATCTAGAGGCGGAACATGAGGGGCCGGTAACTGCCGTGGGATTCTCGGCTGACGGACTCAAGATTGTCGCTGGGACTGCACTGGTATTAGACTTGTGGCATATTGTGTTGAAGAAATGCTATTGTATGTTATTCTCAAAATATGTAATTGAAAACGGAAGATTTCTAAACCTTAGTTCTTGTAATTTATGAACATTGAATTCATTAACAACTTTTAATGTGCTACCAGAATTTAGAAGTCATCTGTCTCTTACCAGTTAATAGATGAACTGTGGTGACCATAACTAAACTGATTATCCTTAACACAAAAAACACAGAACTGATATTCTCATAATGATTATTGATATCTGAGTATTTTACCAATTTTAACTCGCTAGTTAAAACATGGAAATAAGCAGTATCAAATGCACTTACAATTTTCTACAGTTCATATATAAACCCATCCGTACCTCCAGGGTAATCTGGGCATGCTGGACATCACATCACGAGGCTACACCACACTGATGAGGTCCCATGTTGGCAGTATCCGCAGTGTGGCCGTCGACCCCTACCGCAAACACATGGCCACCGTGGCTGAGGACGGGACCATCCGAGTCTGGGATTCCGAGACATTACAGCAGGTCAGTGAAGTTGGTTGTTACGACTAGTGGTACATTGTAAACTGAAATGTTCTAAGTGTTAAAGGCTGCTGTTAGAATTTAAATTTGAAGTTTTGTGTTCTTAGGTAGATATCTATTTGATTATTCCTTGTCAGTTCTTTTAAGCAAAATCTGTGTATGAGTTAAATACCCATACTGTCTTTAAAATGAGATGGAATTCCAGTAAAATATTTTGGTAAAGCTTGATGCACAATAGACTTAAAAAATGGTAGATCAATATAACTTACTCTGTGTAAGTAACATTAAAGTTTATGCGTACATGCTTGCATCCATGCGTGTGTGTGTCCGGTTTGGTTTGTCCGGGCTGTAAATATATAATATGTTGACAGATCTTAACATTTATTTATTTAAAATTAATCCATACGTTTATTTGTTTCAGCTATATGACTTCAGTGCACCGAACGAGGTCCCATGCACAATCAGTTATCATCCTACACGACAGATCTTTGCGTGTGGGTTTGAATCTGGAGTCGTCAGAGTCTTCAACGTGCAGACTACATCCATGCTAGCTGAACACAAGTACGGGTCAACCTACATCATTTACTTTTTGTCTTAGAATAACAAAATATGCCATTTGGATTTTTGAATTAACCTGCATGTTATAAAAGTCACATTTTATTAATTTCTAATAATTTAGGAGAAAAAGACAAGAAATTACAATAAAAACACCATTTCAATGTTAATTATCAGCACTTTCCTGTCGTGTTGTTTGTGATGTTTTCAGCATTTACTTATAGTTTTAAGTTGTAAGATTTATCAAATTGTTTTGATAGTCCAGTACTTATGATGTATTCGGCTCCCAGGCACCACCGTGGGAAGGTGACGGGCCTGGCGTACAACCCGACGGGCGACTACATGTACAGCTCCTGCTCCCTGGGCTCCCTGGCCTCGTACGACGCCACCACTGATGGCTACCCCCTCCTTAGGCTGCTGGGTACGCCATTATCAAACCATGTTGGCCTGGGATTTTGAACCATAGTTGTTCAAACAAAACTTAAATTGTTGTCAAATTAGAATTATATTGATGTATGCAGGATTAAAGCTTTTTTGTAATTTGTTTGTTATTTTTTAAAGATTATATTGTTTTTATACCATTTGTTTGTTTTTAACAAGGCAACACAACTGCACGTGGGGAGAAGTTTTGCCCAGATGCCCTGGCCGTCAGCCCGGATGGCAGACGTGTGGCTTACATCGGCCCTACCGAGTATACTGTCACTGTTGTCGACTCGAAAACACTCGATGAGGTAGGCTGGCCACCAGTGTACCCGTACACGCGTCAATATTTGGATTATATGAAAGGATGTTGTCATTTTTCTATAGGACTGACTTTTGAAGGTGTAATATCTTAACACATTTTCTTTTTTACTTACAATGTATTTAGTGTGTATCTTCAGGTAGCAAAAATGAAGCTCATTTTAGTGTATAAAATGCATTGTGGACAAGCCAATTAAAAGATTTTTATATCATCATTTTTTGACTTTGTTAACATACCTATAACATCTGTCACATAATATGTCACAACATCTGTCACATTATATGCCACAACACCTGTCACATAATATGTCACAACGTCTGTCACATAATATGTCACATAATATGTCACAATATCTGTCACCTACTATTAAACAAGAAGTAATTGATGTTTTATTTATGGTATGTCACTAGACGATGCGGCTGGACATATCTGGTGCCGGACGGAGCCGGGGGGTGGACGCAGCTGTACGTGTCTACTACGCCCCACCCACCCTCACACACATGCTGGTGGTCACAGCACAAAACAAGCTCCTCAAGTTTGACTCCCGCAACGGTCGCATCCTGGCTGAGGTGGGGCTATAAACGGGCCCATATTTATTGGACAGAGTTGCTTATTTAAATGATAAATGAAAATAATATGTTTTATTGCTTGAGCTTAGGACTAAAAGAGTTACCCATATTCTTGCTGCTTTTAAACTTTAAAGAAGAAAACTGTTGTTCATTTCAGTGATTTGATTGTAAAAAATTTGAATTGAAAAAAATAAATTCGAAGGAAGTTATATAAAGCACTTGTTAAAAGATGATTGTCTTGGTTTGTAGATTGACCACATTCACAAAAACAGTGTGTCGTCAGTAGCTCTGACGGAAAATGGACGTTACCTAGCAACAGGGGGAGATAAGACCATCAAAATCTGGGACTACAACATGAAACATGATGTCAACTTCCAGGTTTGTGATTTGATTGGTAAAGTGGATGTTGCATATTACTTTAACTGTTCTTTTACTGTTTTATTCTAGTATGCTACTGATGTTATAGCTGTTTTAAGTTTGTTGTTGCATTTGAAAAGATATAAATGTTTCATTCTATCTCATGTGATAAATTAAATGACATGCAAACCCATTCTATTTGCAGGTGTTTATTGGTCACTCGGAGAATGTGTCTCGTATCCTGTTCACCCCGGACTGTCGGAACCTGCTCAGTGTGGGAGAGGCACTGTACCTGTGGGACTTCCTGGCCTACCGACCTCCATCACCCAATGAGTTAGTGGACTCTGCTTACCACTATATCCATTGTTCATGTTTAAGATGCTCACTTAAGATTTTTGTCATATATTGAGGATGGTCTTTCTGGTGCTTGCCATTCTCCTTGTGTTATATGTATGTAAATGCTGATGTATGTTATTCTCTAACACAGGGGAAGAGACTACCATGAATCTGACTTCCTGACTGGCAACACTGGCAAGCCAACCAGTGTAACCTTCAAGTCACCGGGGTCAAGGTCACAGAAAGGTCACAGTCCAAGGTCAGGAAGAGGTGACAGTCCGAAGGTGTCAAGGAAAGCCCCTGATTTCCCCCTGAGATCTCCACCGCGGGGACCTAGAGGGGATTCCCCTGACAGGATTGGGGACCTCAGCTCAATACACAGGGATCCCTTTGAAGGTTGGCAAGATAAACTTTGTTCCATTTAAATTGTTTTTATTCTTATCATTTCAACAGATTGTTTGACTTTTCGTATTATTATAAAAGATATCTATATTTTTAGCTCGCCAGAGCACAAAGTGCTCAGGGTGAGCTATTGTGACCGGCCATTGTCAGTCATCCCTAGGCGTGCGTCATGCGTCAACTTTTACTTTAACATTCTTCTTCTCTGAAACCGCTCATTGAATTTTGACCAAATTTGACAGGAATGATCCCTAGGTGTTCCTCTACCAAAGTTGTTCAAACCGTTCCAGTTGTTCAAATGGTTCTGATTGCATAAGTAGGTCACAGGTTCAAAAAATAGCTTTTCAAAATGAAACTTTCAAAAATCTTTCTGTCTGAAACTACAAGGCCCAGAGCTTTCATATTTGATGTATTATTATTAGAATATAATAGATATTCATATTTTTAGCTTGCTAGAGCACAAAATGCTCAGGGTGAGCTTTTGTGACCCGCCATTGTCAGTCGTCCGTCGGCATGCGGCATGCGTCAACTTTTACTTAAAAACATTCTTCTCCTCTGAAACCGCTCATTGAATTTTGACCAAATTTCACAGGAATGATCCCTTGGTGTTCCTCTACCAAAGTTGTTCATACCGTTCCTTGTTCAAATGGTTCTGATTGGTTGCATAAGTAGGTCACGGGGTCAACAATTAGGTTTTCAAAATGCAATTTTTAAAAATCTTCTTGTCTAAAAATAAAGGCCCAAAGATTTCATATTTGATGTATAACATCATCTAGAGGTCCTCTACCAATATTTGGTGGACAGCATTAGTGGTCCTCTGTAAATGGCTCCACTGTGACCTTTGACCTGTTCCTCAGGTGAGCGACCCAGGGCCCTTTGGGCCCTCTTGTTTTATGAATATGACTATCAATCCAAAACTAGGTTGTTTTGTGTGTTTGATTTTGCCTATCTCAACCTTTGAATTAAGAAAGGACATTCTTTCCTATCATTGTAGAAGACCTAGAGTCAGTATCCTCAGAGAAGGACACCGTGCTAGCTGCTGCGCCGGGGTCTGGCATCGCGCGGCGCAGTCGACCCCAGTCAGCACTCAATGGCTCCTACGTACAGGAAGATGACCAGCCGGTATGTGGACTAAAATATGATTGGTAGAGTAAGTGGACCAGTTTAGATGGCATTGAAAGCAATGGAGATTTAAACATGAAATAATTTTCCTTCATTTCAGAATAAAAAAGAAGTCATACTTTCTGGGTGATATTGTTTTTAATTGATTTCCTTTCAAGAAAAAACAGTCCAGCTATTAATATAAATAGCATATTTACAAATGTAAGATTTTTTATCTTCAATGAAATTCAGGATGAGGAGAGCGAACCAATCAGCAATGGTTACCCACGGCAACACTTCACCACCCATCCAAGCCCCTCCCGCATTCCATGCAAGAAAGCCGCGCCCACTGGAATGACACCCAGAAAACGACAACCCAACACAGAAATCATCAAACCAAAGGCCTCAAAGCATTTTATACAAAGAGAGAAGAGGCATGGGATGGCTCAAAGACGCTACACTGCACCACCCAATCAAGCTGGTATTCGCCTGAAATCGGTTATCGGCTACAATGGGAATGGGAGGAACAATATGGTCTGGCATCCTGATACAGGTTGGCTTTCATGTTTACTGGCTACTGATCTTGGAAATGACATTCACGTCATACTGGAAAAACGGTTTAGATCATTTATGAAATCACAGTGATGTCATACAAGAGAACTCTTTTGATAATTACAGTAAAAACGCTTTTAAGGAACTCTTCTGGACCATGAAAATATGTTCCTTATAACCAGAGTTCCTTATAAACGTATAGTGAATTAGTTCCTTGCTAAAGATTGGGGAATGAAAACCAGTTCCTTATTATTGGAAGTTCCTTATAAGTGGGTTCCTTATAAGCAGACTTTGCTCTAATCATCTTTCCAGTTAAGCCTTATGAAGTGTAGCAAATAGTTTTGGCTGTGTAAATCAGTTATGTGGTGCATTTGCAGGCCTGTTTGTGTACAGCAGTGGTAATACAGTGATCATAGAAGACCTCACCACTAACAGTCAGCGACATCTTACTGGCCATGTAGAGGAAGTCTCCACTATTGCTCTACAGAATGACTGCCAGGTAGTCTACTTATTGTTGGCATCATGACCCTGTATGAAGAGGAGTAGATTCTATGAGTCTTGTTGCTTAGTCTTCAGATGTAGTAGACAATGTTCCTTTATTTCAGATGTTTTCCTTGAATTTTCATGTATTAAAAAGTATCAAAACTTGTTAAATGATAAGGTAAAGTTTTGCTTCTGAGCATGCTGTTAGGAATAGATAATTATGTGCACACATTATTCTGTCTCTATCATTTCCATGTTTCCACATCCTTGTATTCCCCCAGGCGCTGGCCTCAGTGAGCTGCAGTTTTGAGATGAGCGGGAGTCAGATCTGCGTCTGGGACCTGCAGACCATGGTGTGCAAGAAGTCCATCAACCACCACGAGTTTGATGTCGTCACACTGGCGTACTCACGAGATGATAAATTCCTCGTCTCTGTTGGTAGGTGTTGCTTACAGCAACTTGCTGTTGTGGTGTATTGTGATAAGAAGGTTATTTTTTTCATTCAAACTATGGCATGTGCTCTTTTTCCATTTCAAACCGTTGAATGTGATTAATATAAACTTCAAACCACTGTATATGCTGTATATTTACACACAGACCATGGCATGCGGCGTTTATCCCTATTTAACCACCAGAGAAAGTGCTCTATACATTGTATATTCATTTCATACCATGACATCCCCTGTATATTTCTTATTTAAAATTCAGGCATGTACTCTATATCATTCTTGAACCATTGCACATTCTCTAAATCAAATTCTTCAAACCATGGCATGTGCTCTATGTACCTATGGCGCATGGTCTTTTTCCACCACTTGGCTTATAAAATGTCTTTATATCCACTCCTGGAACCAAGTTCTCGATATCCATTCCTTGAACCATGTGCTATATATCATATCCTCTTCGGCAGGTGACTACAGGGACTGCACCATTGTCATCTGGTCCACCGCGACCTACTGTATCCTGACCACCTCCAAGGCCGCTTCTCCCATACACGACCTCCGCTGGGACCCGTTCACCGTCAATGAGTTTGCCTCCGTTGGAGCGGACGGCATGGTGCTGTTTTGGCTGCTGGATGAGACGGGGGCGAATGTCAGTCTCAATGTGCATGAAGCTGAGGTGCCGGAGGATCTTCTGTATGTGAAACAACCGGTAAGTGGTGATAGGAGATGTCTTATATCATCTTTTTGAATTGTATATTCTGACAAACAGTTGGAGGATGATTGTATGGCATAGGCCATGCAAACAAAAACATGCAAACAGTGACATAGGCCATGCAAACAGATCTGTCATATGAGGAGGTATTATGTAATTTAAAAGTTGTTGCGAACTTCTTCAAAAAAAGTTGTTGCAATGGATTAATATCGTATTGTTTCTAGCCTTTTTTCTATTTCAGGGTCAGCGGAAGTGTTGTGTGGAGTTCACGTCTCTGGTGTATGCCGGGGACAGCACCCTGTACACGGGCACCAACACGGGCAAGGTGGCCGCCTGGGACACCAACAACAACACCTGCTTCATGCACTGGGAGGCCGACTCTGCTGAGATAGGTGGGGTGGATAATGGATAAAGTTGAACTGATTTTAGCTTTAGATTATACTTTTTCTTCAACTTGATTCTTGAATGCTAAACAAACCCTGGATGTTTCGTTTATGTTATCAGCAGCATTGTGCAAGCCTTAATTAAAAAATCCGACAATTGCAAATTAATTAAGACTATTTGATTAACCATTTTAATTTCATGTTCATTGTCTATTGGTCCACTTCCTTTCACAGTACGTCTGTATGTTTCCCCCAGGTGTGTTAGTATGTCGTGGCAGCCTGTTATTGACGGGCAGCGACGCTGGTAACCTGCGCATCTGGTCGGTGGTTGGCGTCAGCGAGATGCGACTCCCTGGGGAACGGCAGGCGCCGCGCGGTGGAGGTCTCACTATGGAGGACGAGATGAACACAGATGGCGCTATTGTGTCCGCTGCATTCGATGATGCCATTGACATGGTAGGTATAGGGAATTGGAATGTAAATATATATCTGCTCATTTCAGTCATTTTGTGTTGTATGTGGAATGTGTAAGTATGCCGAACATTGAAAATCCACAAACTGAAGTTTAGCAAGATAGTCCTATATCAAGATTCTAAGAAATTATAAGCCCATGAACAAGTATGCCTTCACGGTGTCATGTTGCTTACTTCAGGGCATTGTGGGAACATCGTCCGGCACCCTGTGGTACATCAACTGGTCAGAGAGAACCAGCATCCGCCTCGTCTCCAGTCACATGAGCAAGGTAAGGCAGTAGTTGCAGACCAAGATTTATGATTATAGTTTAGTTAGCCTATTTTAGGCATTTATGATTTATATATTTAATCTTGCCAGCTGACAAATTGCCATTTTGCCTGTCTGCATTTATAGCAAGTAAACTGAATCCTAACATTTTAGGAGTAAAAATATGTTGACTTGAAACAAGGCACAAATGTGTAAGTGACCCATACAAACGCCCTGTGTTACCGTCTGCTCCAGGTGAATGGCCTGTCCCTGTGTAACAGCAGCCTGTTTGCCTCATGTGCAGACGACGGCAGTCTGCGAGTCTGGGCCATTAAGGACCGGGAGCAGGCCCTACAGTTCCAGGTCAAAGATCAGGTAAGTAGCTTACCTTTGGTTGGGGTGGACCTAGGGCCGCATTAGAGGTGCAGCAGATTTATTTTCCATGGAGTTCTGTGACAGCTGCAGACATCGAACAGTAACCATAGCAAATGTCATCAAGGCATTAACAACTGTTTCATTATTAATAAATTTTACTTAACAAAACAGATGCACAAATTGGAGTTGATATGATTTATTGTACTGATTAGTTCAATGTATTGTTCTAATGTACTGCACAAAGTTTAGTCAACCCACCTTTCAACTGTTTCAGCCATGTACATGTGTCCATGTGTCGCCTGTGAGTGCCTGCGCGACCTCCGACTTGCCGCCCGTGGTGGCGGGGTACGGGGACGGCACGGTGCGCATGTTTGACATCAACAAGGTCGAGATGGTACTCAAGATGCACCCACACGCCTCTGCCGTCACAGCTATCAGCTTCTCCTCGGATGGTTAGCAACTTTGAATTTTTTATTTTTTTGGTTGGCTGATGGATTTTTTAAAATAAATTATAATAAGAAATCACAAAACTCTAACATTCTTATAAAAAGAGCTTAATTTTACAATTGAACCCTTATGTGCATATTTGCAGGTACGATGATCCTGTCTGGGGGCAGCGACGGCCTGATTGCCGTGAGCAGCCCAACCACGGGGGTCACAGTGAGGGTCATCAGCGACCATCGGGGGGCTCCCATCTCAAACATCGATGTCACCAACAAAGCGCCTGTAAGTAAATGTTTGCTGTTATAACTTTGGATGTCATACCTTAAATACAAATGTACTAAAAGATTTGCTGCCAAATAGTTACAAAAAGACAAAAAATATGAAAAAGTCGGATCTAGATATTGCATCTTTTCACTATCAACTAAAATAAAAAGCATAAAAAACATGTGAGCTTAACAAGAATTTGACACACACACATACACACTTTGTACTTCTTTCACTTTCATCTTAATATAAACTATTTTGCTAATACAATGTAATCTATTTTATGGTCAATTTCAGGAGCAGGATCTTGGAATCTCTGCACCTCTTCTGTGGTTAGCAACAAGTGCTGATCGTCGTGTGAGCGTCTGGTCGGCAGACTGGTCCAAGGATTTCTGTGAACTTGCGGACTGGTTGACGTTCCCTGCCCCAGCATTTGGACCTGATGGAAATATACTGCCTAAGGATGACAAGGTGAGGTTTGGCATTGTCAAGAGTAAGTGTAAAACATGTTTACCAAATGTACTGTTATGATTGTGAGCAATAACATGTTTCCAATCATTATTTTATTTTAAACAATTTCTTAATCAGAGTTTGGGTATGAGGGATTTGAAGTCAAAGTATAAAGATTATTTGGATTTAAGACAACCATACAAACCATATTATACCAATTAATGGATCATTACCTCTGAACTGCTCAGCCTACCACCACTTTTAGATACAGCCCACTACATGTATTGTGTTGTTCGTTTCCAGGCTGCCCTGGCGTGCTTGCCTCCCAGCATCGCCAAGTTCAGTCCAGAGGAACCGGATATAGTTGTGTACACGGGCTACGGCATGCAGAAAAACCTCCAGTTTTACAGCCTGGCACAGAGAAAGGCAAGTTACAATTTCCTGTAGTATGTTGATTCTTCATGTACCTTTACCAGGATGGTGGTAACATTGAAGTTATGTGCTAAACATGCAGGTTTTGGGTGTAAGGAGGACACAAATACTGTACCATCACATTAATGTTTACTTGGGACTAAATAGTATATATTACCTTGTACTTCTTTTGCATATGAGTCAGTCCATGGTTTGTAGTAAATTATGATTTTAAAGCTCTACAAAAACAAAAAATAAAATTATTGAAAGTGTTTAATAAAGTTGTTACTGGAATTGTGTTGTTCTTTGTGTACTGTAATAAAGAAACTACTCAACAATACTAATAATTGCCATGGTTTCATATCAGGTTGTACGCAGCCTTCCATTGACTCACTGGTGCCAGAGTCTAGACCTTGTCCTCGACTGCCCTCTCATTGCCATGGCAACCAATGGTAACTACTTATATATTCTTCAACTTTTGTCAGCCTAACATTGTATTGTACTTAACTATTTTATTTATAGTACCAGAAAATTTAATCATTTTACTTTAAGAATTAGAGGATATTTGTTGAACTTCGCGCAAGATAGCATTTTATTTCACCAAGTGATCATGGAAACAAATATTTTCACGAGTGGCATAGCCACTCATTAAAATATTAGTTACACAATCATGAGCCAACTTAATCTTACGCCAACTTTAACAAATTTGTTGTTTCTATCATGCTTTTTTCGGCGCTCCAGTTTTAGAATGCAGGATTTGTCTCCCATGAAAGTTCCAATTTAAGCTGCAGTGAAAAGATAACTTTTTAAATTTCACTGGTTATCTTTCTACTGTAAATCTTTATATTTATTCATTAAGCATGAAAGAAAAACATCTTAACACAGGTAAAATGTTGAAATTTTAATTCATTGTTAAGAAGAAAGCAATACTGTAATGAGTATTAAATGATTTATGATTTGACAATTTCTCTTAACAATTTGGTCCTGAATGCTGATGCTCATGGTACCAGTCAACAGCTGACTGACGGTGGTGTTGTCTGGTTACAGAGCGACTGGTGAAGCTGTTGGACTACTACGAGGGCAGTTTCCAGGACTTTGTCGGACATAACGACCGCGTCCAGGTAGTTAAGTTTGCTCCCGACGGCAAACACCTCCTCTCGGCATCGCATTCAGAGATATTCATCTGGGATGTGACGTTATGAACTACTTAAGAACATACAGGAATCCAGTTTCTGGGATGTTGCATGATGATTGTTTTCCACCATTAGAATCTCTTGGGGGAAATTATTTCAATGACTTATTTATTTGTAAATGTAAAATAGTTAAGTGTATCTCTTTGATTTGCCTTGGAATGACATTTAACATGTTGCCTTTTTCAGAAAACACGTGTAAAAAAATGCTAACAAATTGATGAGATGCATGTTATGTTATTAAATATACAAATGGTTGTGCATGCTGCATTTACAATTTTGTGTTTGTATTATTGTTATTTTGAACTTTTATATGACTGTGGAATAATGCAATCTTTGCTAACAAGGATGTGTAGATAGGGGCTAGTTAGTTATATCTGTGATATCGAGACTGTTTGATATTTAAACATGTGCTTGAATTTGATACATTGGTCGTTATGTTTTAATGTCAGAATTGATTGATCTATTACGTTGTAGTTTGAAAATATGGACATCATATTAGTTTTTTGTAATGGAAACTAAACTGTGTACATTGTATAGATGTATTTATTGTGCTCTTTAGTGGAAATGTGTTGTGAATGAATATCAACAACAATAAAAGTATTTTACATTATGTGCATGTTTTAGTGTATATGAACAATTTTTTCTTATACAAGCTAGCGTCATCATTTTTTAGAAATCTTCAACTACTAGTAATACAAATATACAATTTATTAAGGTATTTAGAGAAAATTAAACTGTATATAATTATATACATATTGAAAATTTTAACATAATATGGTTGTCACGACTGATTCATATTACTCTGTCATAAATGTGTTTTTATTTATTTTATTCACACAACATAGTGAGATGTGCACACATCTTTGTTTTAGTATCTTAAATTAAGACAATAAATACAAAAACTGGATAAGACCATGTAAATGAATAAAGAAAGCCTAAGCAATCCACTTGTATTACTATTCAGTATGTTGATGTATATCAACTTTATTTAGAATGAATGTCTGCATGGCTTGAGCGTTAATGAGTCTGCACATCGTTACTGGCCATTAAAGCCTGATTTCATACTTGGTGTTTCACAGGTTTTCTTTTCTGGTCTTTTTTATTGTTGTCTCATACTGTAAAAAGTCTTAATGTTCATAGAAAAAAAGAAACAGATTTTTGTAAGAATGGTGTTTTTCACCTCATTTCCATAAGCAAATATGAGCTGTTTTGTTCATGTGTTCTAAAACCATGGGAGGTTGTCTGTCGGTGAAGTTCTTTGCTTGTATACCTGGCTTGATAACAAACACCACAAAATGAGAACCAATTCTTCAAACTTTATCATCCTTCAATGGAAAATAAATTACACAATAGACATTAAATTCACTGAACACAAAGTGAACAAAATAATAAACAAATAATAATAATACACAGAACAATTCATTCTTACGTCAAAATCACAGAATTGAAGCACATATGCACATGTAATCTATATTGACTCAGGCAATAAGGGCAAATACCATTTACCTGTGAAAAGGCAACCAGTGCAATAAATATTGAAACATACAAACTGGAAATCAAAGATTATTGTGCTTTGTTACAAATAAGTGGGGTATATAAATGGGGTAGGAAAGCAGACTCAACTATGGTACAAATGGTACCTTTAATGCATTCATTACAGCAACAAAATGAGTTGGCAACATAGTGCTATGTTTTCTGACATCATTGTTTTGCAGGCTATTCATTTTTTGTAGAGCCTTAACTTTGCAGGCCATTTTAATGTAAGGTCAACATTGTTTCCAATGCATCTGTTAAATAAAGATTAGAAAGAAAACATATGACTGTAGAGCTTCTTCAAGTATTTCTTTAAACAAAACTAAGCAGTTAAAGACAATTCAACTAACAACTAAACCTCATACAACAAGAAGAATTTAAGTGTATGTAATGTAGTGTTTAAAGAGTTAAATTTTAATTAAGTATCTAAATTAAAAATGTTTCTTGCATTTATAAAAGTACTGCAGAAGTGACAAGGCTTATTTCATTTTTATGGTAGAAATGACAATAACAAAGATAAAGCACACATTTAATGTTGCTAAGACACTTTGGTTACTTTGACAACACTTATTAAATGATAATATTCGAAAGCATTCAAAATGATAATTCATCAATTAAAATGTTTACAACCCTCTTCAAGTTGCTGTTTAGTATAATACTAAAAAAAGTCTTCAAAGTACACATAAATTAAATAATATTTCATAAATGATATAAATAAGAGTTTTTGAAAATACGTTATGTTAAACATAATATCATTATCACATGGTAGTCACTCAGTTTCCAAGTGTAGAGATATGCTTTCAATCCTTTGTTCACCAATCTAAAAACACCTCTTCTGAACTTGTTTATATCCTAAACACACCATCTGAATGTTTACAATTCTTCAAACATTCACTACGTTAGCAGTTCTAGTATCTGCGGGTGCTCGAAGTCTCGTGCGATATCGGTTATCGTCATGTCGCCCATCTTGAGTGTCACGTCAGCCCCAGCCTTCAGTAGCAGCTGTACAATCTCCTTGTGGCCTGAAACCAAACACTCACAGCTGCCTAAACTGGAAATGATTTGTTTACTTTAACTTCATATACATTTGAATGATCAATAGCAGTTAAAAACAATAAGAAAGTAATTTTCTGTATAGAAAGGTTGAAACAATTCAGTACCAGTAAAACACACCCACAGTTTCCACTATTTAATATACCAGCAACTTTTCTAACTAAATTAAACTACATATATTGCTTAAAACACAACCACACAGTTAACTCCTACAATTACACGAAAGTCGTTTTAATAGCATAAAGTACTATCCACCTATCAATCCATCAAATCCTACTGATAATCAATGTAGGGTAGTGTCCATGTACACACACCATCCATCAAGTGCTTACCATGCATGGCAGCCAGATGCAGCGGTGCAGCGTTCTCACACCCTGGGTTGGTGCAGTTGACATTGATGTCCGGCGCTCGAAGCAGCGACACCACCAGGGGAATACTGCCAGCGTTGACAGCAGCATGGAGGGCCGTATTCCCTGTGTCCGACACGTGGTTTACATTGATAGCTGGCTTTACCTGAAAGGTATCAAGAAACAGGTGGGTTGGTAATACAACAGTAGTGAAATACTGTTATTAAAAATTGTTATGTATATTGCAATATGCAATTTCTAGAAAGATAATAGTAAAAAGAACAAATTATATCATATAACACTTTTATAATTTGTTTAAAATAATTATAAATATCTTGCAGTTAAAAAATGAATAAAATATATTTGAATTCAACATTACAACTTCATAAATAAAATATATTAGAATTCCAAGAAAAAGTGTAACTAATGATAATTTGCTAACTGTACACTAAACCTACCCTGGTAGTGAGATACTGTAACACTCGGGGCTGGTTGTGCATGACGGCAGTGAAGATGAGCGTGCGTTCATGCTGATCCACAAACTGTAGGTCCACCTGCTGGCCCACGTTCAGGAAGTGGATGACATCCGTGTAGCCTCTCCGCAATGCTTGGAATAAACGCTTCTTGTAAACACATTTGAAGGTGCTTGGGGTATCGGGTACCTTACTGGGAACTGTGCCTTGACGGCCGAGGAGATTCCGGTAGAAGTTCACAATTGCACACCACATGCTGACTAAGGCGTAAGATCGAGTTGCAAGCAACCATTGAGCATATTGTTTGTTTTTTGTGGAACATTTAACATCTGAGAGCAATTGTTTATACTTTTCTGTGCGACCTGATGTAAAAGTGTCTAAATAATCAAGGAATAAAAAGGACCCTTTCCCACTTAGGAGTTTCACAGGATATTCTCTGAAAATAGCACCAATCAGATTGGATATGTCTCTCTGCGAAACCTTTCCATCATCCCTACCAGGGGCAAAAGCAAAGCCCAGCTCTTCCCGTAAAATCTCAATCTCAAGCTCAAAGATTTCACGCTTTTGAATGTCTGGAAAATCTGTCAACCAGAAGTGGGCAAACTGCACAAAATGATCATCGGCGGCAATATAGGCAGCAATCTCAGACACATTTTTGTTAGACTTAGTTAGCCAGGCTGACACAACAGTTGCATCCATGTAGCTTAACATTGTGTCAAAGTCACCAGTTTCCACATTACTTGACTTGGCTCTGAATGTTTCAAATGGTGTTTTCGCGCGAACTGGGACTGATTCACTATCTATGTTGTCTGTTTCATCTTTCTGAGGTGAGGCTGGTTGCTTGTCAAGTTTTAGTTTTGTACTCCCAACAAATCGCGCCACAGTTTGCTTTGGTTTAGTGGTAGAAGCTGGAGGTGTTGGTTTGAACGGCAACTCTTGTGTTCCGAGTGGCGGAGTAGGTTTAAACAACATCTCCTGGGTTGCTTCCATTTCTGAAGACACAGACCTTACAGGGGGTAGAGGCCTGGCCTTAGGAAAGGGTATTTTTGGAGGATCTGTTTCTAACACTTTCTTTTTCTTCTTCTTTGATTTCTTTTTACCACTTCCAAGCAATGTTAAATCCAGTTTTAATTCAGGATCCAAAGAAACATCACCATTTGGAACACAGCCGGAGTCTGGAGAGATTTTATTTCCCTTGGCTGAGCTGTTTCGACTATCACATGATCCCGAACTACCGATGGAGACAGCATCCCAGTCAGTGTGCAATCTGTCATCCTCACTGACAGCACCTTCATCATCACTCACCCTGAAATCCAGTCTTGACACACATATCAGGTCGCGTAGGTCTCTTGGTCCTCTGCTCATGTTTGTCTTATTTACACTGTTTCTGGATGGAGAGATTGCTGATAAGGAAACTTTTCCAGGCCACTCACATTTGAGGTAAGTAATAAATCATTAAACTTTCAAATGGTATAATAACCAAGTTTTCAAAAATGTTCCTTCATCTTAAATTTATCTGTATGTGAAGAGCTAGACGCACATTTGTCAGTAGAAAACCTCCAGTTATCATAAAAGGAAATATTTTATGGATTCTCCATGCAAATTTGAAGAAAAACATTAATGTTCTGGCAAACTGACACCTCAAATTATCAACATAACTCATTGTTCATCATCTTGTACCTACTTATGAAGAAACCACACACACACACAGTCAATCAGGAAGGTCAGCAAAGACCAATGTCAAAACTTTGGGACTTTTAGAGTTCAACAATCCACAATGAAGAATTAGCTTTTTCAGTTATACTATTTTTCTTGTACCTTAAGAAATTATGTATGTTTTCAAACACTTACTCTACATTATACAATGTTATAGCATTTCCAAAATTATTTCCATGAAATAAACACAGCAATACGAAATTACCAATTTCAGATGTTTACCTGGTATATAAATGGATTACAGCCCTGGATATCTAGCCTTGTTATAACTCAATTCGCGCATTTATAACAGCCAGCATAGATGTAATCAAGATTGTACACTTGAAGTTGAAAGCCAAATTAAACAAAAAAAGCATTCCACTATGAAGAAAGAGCTTCTGTCCTTTCAAGCCTTGCTTCACATTATTTTGACCTGAAACAAGCAATTATTTTAATTAGTAGCACTACAGTATTATTACAAGCCGTATTTTATAACTAGAACTCTAGTTGACTTCATGTATGTAATAATCAAGAAGTAAGGTGGCTACTACAATTTAATATCAGCTGTAGTGTATTAAAAATAATGTGATATGTTTTGAATATTTAGAAGAAAAAAAATAGAACAAAAAATGTATTCTAGAAAATGTTATACTGTTTTGACATAAAACTAATATACACAATTATTTTTCAACAACTCCACAAGAAACTAATTATTTGGTAGGCAGGTTTTTTATTATTAATGAAAACAATGGCATTATTGTGTAGAATGGAAAACCCTTATTTTAAGTGGATAAGACTTTAACAAGAGTCAAAAACAGCATGCATCTTTTAATTTTTATTCATGGTAAAAAACTATTTATTCTATTGTATCCTAAGCTCAAAACTACTTTAGCAGTATCAGACTTAATAAATAAAAAGTAGGCATTTTCCAATGAAATCATAGGGCTCTGAAGGATTCAAATAAAGGCATCAAATTTGGCTTAATCATCATCCCATTTCTAAAGGAAAAGCATACACTTTTTACAGTTGAAACAATTGATACAATTACTGATTTCAGATAGTTATAGGAATGTTTCAAAATGATGGGGGGGGGGGGAGGAAATTGATA
>Ga0224511_10000114_pt1 | contig 27586 bp, 10 predicted proteins | sample SF_May12_sed_USG_2_FD_169988 | JGI IMG/M metagenome (GOLD analysis project Ga0224511, IMG submission 169988) | Sediment microbial communities from San Francisco Bay, California, United States - SF_May12_sed_USGS_8_1 | ecosystem: Environmental > Aquatic > Marine > Sediment | place: USA...
TGTAGGATAGAAGATTTTCGATGTACGCTCTGTACGGATAGGTGTCCGCATTGGCGGTGACCAGTTTGTTGTTCAAGTACAGGTCCACACTGCTGAAGAGACTGTGGAAAAGATTGTTGACCACAGATACGTCTTTGTCGTCGTTGGCATCAAGGTTTGTACCATCGTTTTTCGTCAGCTTGACCTTCAGATACAGGTAGGACTGCCCCAGATCTGTCCATTTTTCTGTCTGGGGTGGAATGATGAACTCAATAGGTGCTGAAGTGTTCTTGACTGGTGCAATAGACCTTTTCAGTTATTCGGAAGTGTTATTTCCCTTTGAAAGGAAGTGCCTCAAACATTAAAAACCGGGACCCGGGATCGGCCAGATCATGATAGAAATGCGATTACTGATAATATTAGTTTTTCAGTATATATGTTAATGCAATGTTATAAACAATGTATATTATAACAATACTCTGTAGCAAGTGTATTAGACAAGCAATAAGAATACATATTGCGTCGCAATTCGCAAATATTTATAGCCAGAGGCAAGAAACTGATATTATCAGTAATCGCATTTCTGTCATGATCTGGCTACTCCCGGGTCCCGGTTTTTAATGTTTGAGGCACTTCCTGTCAAAGGGAAATAACACTTCTGAATAACTGAAAAGGTGTATAAGTATATCATATCTTTGCAAAGTTATCTCATTAAATTAACCCCAAATGTATCGCCCTTATATTTGTCATGAACACCGTTCAAGATGCTCCAGACATTAACTTCATATTGACATTGACAGATATTGACATACATAATAGGACTATTTTCGTTCTGTATTTGAAACTGTAATCTTCAAGCATAGCCCTTTCATTCGAAACCAAATTCTCAATATCGCTTAAATAGTCAATTGGACCCAAAATTTCAGACTTGGACATATATTATTGTCGATAGTATGATAATTAGTAGGATAGTAGGACATATTATTTGAAAAATATATTTTGAATATTGTATTGCTCTTTTTGTGTTATTGGCAAACAGTTTGTATGGCTCATTTAAACATATGTTTCACTTTTTCATTTAAATATTAAACATACGCCCTAAACAATATAAATTGCAGGTTGCAACTATAATACACAGTTGGCATCATCAACGATGTGTATGTTGATCCAGTTTGGCAATGAATTACTATATTTCACTGAGCTGCGTGCATAGTATGACATGAACTATCGTACATGCCCACGTTACGAGACGTTTATGAGCACATTTGACCTACTTAAAACGGTCATTTATCGTAAGCTGCATTCAAATCTACACTAATTGAAAATGAACACCGATATGTGAACTAAACTACCCTGTTATTGTTGAACATTGCTCGTATGTAGTGCAACATAATTGTGTATTGCAAAATTGTATAATTTTTTTTATACTTGTGTGATGCATAGCTCATAACTAATAAGTAACTGATACTATTATTGAATGTTGCACACAAACTGCCAAATATCCTCTACCTAAGAGGGAAATAAAGATTTGAATTGAATTGAATTGACAAGACATAAATATGTTTCGTTCGTACGAGTCAATTGCTATTACATGTTCCCATACTTGCAAATACTGTCTCCAAATGTCTCCGATGTAATTTTTTATGGTAGAATTTGCATGTCGTAAATGGTAAGTAATAAATTACCTTAAGCATAAAAGAAGACCAGCAATTTATTCTCGAATACATTATAAAATAATTAATTATCATGAGGCTTCATGACAATGCACCGTTCCGCAAAATTTCAAACTCCGCCCAGTGCGGTAGATTTGCTTTAATCTTGCGAAGGCTTGTGCAGGGGTTTTTCTTTTGTGTTTTCTAGGTCAGATTGTCACCTGACAATTTAATCCTAATCTATTTGATTAAAATTGACCATGTACGGTTATAAATGATAATGATTGACAGTTGTGGAACGGTCCATAAACGCCGAGTCTGTAAAAAGTGGTTTGAAGTGCGTTCAATAAATGATTGTGTTACATGTTCACTAAATCTCTGGCGTATAAGATATTTTAATTCTCGTGAAACCTATATAAATACTTAAAACCTCAAAATTAATACGAGCTTTGATGGCATCCATCAATTATTGCGTTGTTATGCTAAATGAAATGATCCAACAGGAAACTAAAATAATTTCTATCCTGGAATAGGTATTTAATTATTCTATTTACATTATGTTGTGAAAAGGATCAAATACTAGGCTATATTTAACGACTATCTGAAGAAGCTTAAACAAATATTTAGAAGGACCAAAACTGCACCAAACAATTTGAAATGTGTTGTTGTTAGTGGCCTAAATCATAGTTTTTTATCACTATTTATGTTTCACTGCTTATTTCTATTGCTTCATCATAGACATGCACTTTATGTTTTGTTACATGTACATATATAACTTTACACACATACAAGCTTTTATACTATTGATTTAAAGAACTTAATGTGCTTGTCATTTATATCAGTTTCCAAAGAACATACGCATATCTAAACAGTAAAAAGTGAATATATTCAACAACTGTCAATCATGATTAATTTTAACAGTAAATGATCAATTTTATTCCAATGGATTAGCGTTTTAATTGTGAGTTGATAATCTTATCTAGTTAGTTAAGAAGAAACCGTACTTCCTGTTTGTGATCAACCTTATCACACGAACAAAAGAAAATGTACAGAAAGGGGAGTCTTCAATGGGTTTTGAAACGTGCATGTAGATCAGTTTTATTGTCACATACTTAGGCATGAACTCATACAATATTGCTGTTGTATGTGCAAAGTTACTAAAATAACATCGTGAGCTCACACTACAAATTAATGTAAAAGTTCAATATTTTTGCCATGTAAGACATTCTATTTACTCATTATTGAGACACTATGATAGAAATAACATGTATCTGGAGAAATCAACCTTCTTTGTTTAAGTGCAATGCACTTCTATAAAGGTACATTTTATAGTGCATTTTGTTTTTAACATTTGCCGATGGGAGTTTAAATGCCTATCACTCCTGTTTTCCTGATACCGATATAATTAGACGGAACACTAGATTAGGCAAGAATCAAAGTATATTAATATCAAACCACTCATTATAATGAATATTCGTCAGCTATTGCGCAGAATACCAGACATGGTAATGAAACCCCATACTATACCGTCTTTTAAATTGTCATGTATATGTATAATTGGACAATGTTAGTCCAACAAAGACAAATCAAAATTTTGGTTATAAGTTTTGTTTACGTCCTACTTTCTTACCTTTTTATTTTTGGAAAAAACTATTGATGTTTCAATAATCAAACTCTAAGATGACCTCCATTAATGCATGAAGTTTAATACGACTATGTGTGAAAGGTATGTTCTTGTTATCTTTTGAGTTCTGCTGGACCGCGTGAAATCCATTGTTTTGGCTTATCAGTGGTTAAATAACAATTTATTTTATGTTTTATCACTAAAAAAGGTATTTTTGAGATAACATAACACTATTTCACTTCATGCTATTCCAATTCAAGACAGTCACATTAAGGCTGTATCATTTATTGAAGATAGTCCATTTTTAATCAGCTAATACTTCAATGGAAATGCTTTACACATGTAACTAAATGTGTTTCGAAATTCTGAATGAAAAAAATAGTTGTTGTTATTTGTGTTCTAACTGTATGTTGCTTCTTGGTGTTGTTCTGTTGGTTTGGTTTTTGTACGGACCATTCTGTCATGGTGCCCTTAACATATGTACATTGTTTAAAACAGTCTTTCTTTGAACACCTCTTCAACTTATAGTGTAGCTAATTGTATTCGTTTTAGTTAATTATGTTATGTCAGTAAATGGACAACGTCATTATGTACAATTGATAATCGTTTCTTGCTGCAACATAAATAAAAGTGAAAGTTAGATGATTTTAATATGTGAGATATGTTAACTCCAAAACCTTTCATGTGAATACATTACAAATTATGCGGCAAATCAGACTTGACTATTTAATTAACACACACTCGCAGAAGATTGATTTGTGTTTGTGGCACCTGCGGTTGTGCAATAGGTACATATGTGTTGTTAACATGTAAACATATTTGACTGTCCCCTTACCATTACATTTTATGCTCTCTTGGTGGTAAGGGTAACTGTGTACAGAGCTCTGTAACGCTGCACAATATTGTCCTATCTCCTTGATCATTCGTTTAGTGATCTTTTCTATATGTATTAATTGGCATGCCCATATAAATTATGTTTTATTTTAGATAAAGCTATACATATGGTCAACTATTTGCACAATAACTGTTTACTCTGGATTAACAAGTTTAAAAAAAAAGACCAGCACATTAAATACTCTGACATTTTAATAAAAGAGCAAGTTAAGTGAAAGTCTTTTGCCAGTATTCCGAAATGTGACACATATTCGACCATTTTATATGAATAATAACTGACTGTAGTGCCAACTTTATTACCATTGATGGATTGAAATGTAATCCGCCTTTATGTAAAATGATTGCAGCAATTGGGTTGTGTAGAAGGTATTGAGAATATCCGTAAACATTTCTAGCCACTTAGCAAATATTGGGCAAGACATAATTAACAAAATATTAAAATGACCTTTTGAAGTACAAGTGTTAGAAACACAATACCAGTTTCAGTCACAATAATTTGAGATTCGTTGAAATGCATGAATAAAACCTTTGAAACGTATGATATCGTGATGAATGAATTATGTCTGGTGTTTAATTACATTTGTAATATTCAGGTTCATATGGTACATGTTATTATACTTAGACGTGAAAATGCTTTTTTTCGTAGGAACGAAGCTCATGGTAATCATTTATATTATATTTTATACGCATAGATTGACATAAAGATAAGGTTATTATAAAGTACAACCAATTTTGATACTTCCAAACCTTTATTAGTCCCCTTATAGGTTTACCCTCCCTCCGTCCGTCCGTCCGTCTGTCAGTCCGTCAGTCAGTCAGTCAGTCATACCGTCAGTCAGTCAGTCCGTCCGTCTGTCCGCTAAAAATATGGATCCTTTGAAAGCTCAACAAACTATTAAAGGCAGGCGCATGAAACTTGGTATGTACATAGGTAGCTTTGTGTACAATATGCATTTGCAACATTTGGGTCGCTACCTTGAAGGTCAAGGTCACTTTATGACCTTGAAGCAAAATCGTGTCCGGCCCATAGCTTTGTTATTTGAAGTCGGATTTTAAAACTACTTCACAGAAATGATCGCCATATTGAGACGACGTGTCACGAGCAACATTTGGGTCGCTACATGTACCTTGAAGGACAAGGTCACAGCATGACATTGCAGCAAAACGTGTCTCGTCCATAACTTTGTTATTTGAAGTCGGATTTTACAACTATTTGACAAAAATGATCACCATATTGAGATGATTTGTCACTACCTTGCCCATTCTTTGGCTCTGTGACTACTATACTGCATTATACTAAGTCGTGTTACTTAAATAGCCAGTTGCAGTGGTCTACAAGAAGAGGGAATGATTAGAGCATGGGATAATTTTATAGACAGCTGTATATCGTAATTATAGTTTTCTATCTGAAAGTTGAATTAATTATAAATGGCAATAAACAGGAGCTTATGATAATTAAAGAACTTTTTGAGGGACCGGTAGGGGACTACTGTATTGCCCGCAATACTATCAAATGCTTGTTAATTTATATGATGTATTGCGAGTCACAATCTATTTACAGCAATTGTGAAATCCGAGAAGTTTGATTGCGTCTCCATAAATCATAATAAGTGCAACCGTCTTATACAGCATCAGACGTTTGTCGCATTTGAGCACAAGAACAATAACTTATGGGCAAATCAGATTGGTGTAGTCACCATATCTGAACTAATACATGTTACAAGTATACTCGTAAAACATTTCGTACATGTTAGTGATTTTTTGTTCATACATGCAGTATCATTATCGCGATAATCATACTTTATACAATTATTTCCTTTTCAGAGCAAAACATTCCAAAAATGTTACACCGTATATTTAATAAAAGCATCTATCATCTTACACACAGGAACAATCACAGAGTACTGAGCTGCTGTATGAGTTATGGCGTAATAATTGTCATGGTTTGTTTGCAAGGCAATATTGTGATTAATATGACAACTAGAACTATGGCTGAATGCGATTTATAACCCCACCAATGTCCTTGACAAAGCTGGTACAAGGGTAAGATGGGTTCTGCACACTGCCCAGTTGGGGTGAACATGTGAGTCAAGTTTGAAGAAAATCTTTCCAGTAGTATACAATTTATAGAGCGGACCTGACATATTGTCTAGTATTGATTTTAAGTAAATTAAAATACTAAAAAAAGGCGCATAACTTTGTCTAAATGCAATACAAAGTTATGAAACGTAACCTGTACATATTACTTGTGATACGTCATATATATTGTTTAAGTGTCAAGCAAATAACTGTGCTAGTTTCAGAAATATTCATTTTCTAGGTCAATTGTGAACTTCAAGTTTGACCTTGACCTTAAGCCGGCACAAAGGTAACATGGGTTCTGCACATAACCTTGTTGATTTGAACATTTGAGTAAAAATTCGAAGAAGATTCTTCTATTAGTATAGGATTTATAGAGCGGACTCGACATATTTTCTAATATTTGATTATATGTAAATTTGAAGACGTAAAAGGGGGCATAACTCTGTCATAATGCAATACAGAGTTATGAAACTTGACCTGCGTATCCTTATTGTGACACTTCATATATATTTAAGTTTCAAGCAAATACTTTTTTCTATTTTTAGAACTATTAAAATACATATTAAAATTTAAGAATATTTTCTATGTCAATTTTTGACCTTCAAGTGTGACCTTGACCTTAAGCCGGGAAAGGGTAACATGAGATCTGAACTTCCCCTTGTTGAGACGAGCATTTGAGCCAAGATTAAAAAAATATTTTAATAAGTGTAGAACTTACAGAGCGGACACGACATAATGTCTAATATTTGATTGTTTGATATTTGACCTTCAATTGTTACCTTGACCTTGAGGTGACACATCGGCAACATGGGTTCTGCACAGCCCCTTGTTGAGGTGAACATTTCAGCCTAGTTTGAAGAAATCCTTTAATTGATATAGGATTTATAGAGCGGACGTGATACTGGAGACGGACGGACTGACCGATCGACGCACGGACGCGACAAAGCGAATCCATTACATGTATATCTCCCCACACATTTTGTAGTGGGGTATAATAAATATTATTATAGGATATGAATATGAGTTCATGCTTTAATAAAATATGCTAGTTGTAAAGAAATCAATAGTACAAAGCATAAAAGCTGAATAATTTTACATTCATAAATCTCCATAAAAACGTAAAACTAAAACGCACTTACAAGGACAATACATGTGTTCTAAATATAATGGTATGGAAAGTAAGTAGGTTTTGCAGAAAATATATATCGTTCAGTAAGATCAACTTTTACAGAGTGTACACATTTCTTAGTCCTTGTAATCTAATGATACTTATCAGCGTCTTCAATTCTGTGTCGTACCAGAAGATATTCAATACAAATTATTTTCAAACGCATGTCCTATGTATGGAATGTAAAGCATTGTGTCAGGGACATTACACTGTCTATGCGAAAAATATTCATACCATGTTCTACATTGGAAGCATGAAAACAATCCATAGGGAACACAGCTGACGTTGATTATTCTTTCTAGATTAAAACGGTGTAAACTTTTCAAATTGTCTCGTGCAAGTTTACATTCAACATTTGCATAAAACGCATCGAGATAGGTGTCATACCTTAAATGTCCACTTAGGTTAAATCTAGCATGTATTTGAGAACATTTAAAGTGTAAAGATTTATTCTAGAAGGTATATACCATAATTATGACATATGATCCAGAAATTATTATTTCATTGGTTAACATGTACACTAATATAATCTACTCTACTAATGTACATGTGCGTACATTACATACATTTTATATGTATACAACTGAAGTATACAAAAACATAAAACATATATCTCTCAAAATCTGGGTATTGTCCATATAGGGTAGGCTATAGGCACGTTCAGCACAGGCTAGTACCATCATCATGGTTAACGTTCATCGTTGGATGTCATGTAGCATCAACGAAACAAAAGATCTGTAATATTACTCATGCCTTTGTTGAAATAGCATGACGACTACAATGTCCAATAAATGCAAAATGCTGATATTCCCAATTATACACCTCTCTTAAGGAAATCAATGCCCTTTTTCTGACATAAGATGACCTACATGTATAGCCGTAAGTGTTAACGTAAACTGCTTCTTGTTCGTTATGATTTCTGAAGACACTACATATGTATCACATGAACCAAAATTGAAATACGAACTTTACAATTTGGTAATTTGGTATCAATCAATGTTTCTAACAAAAGTACGAATTTCCTTAAGCGATTTTTAGACTATTATTATCAAGAACCCAACGTTATTGCGTTTCGATTCTATGACACATGCTTATTAGTGTGACCAAAGTCTTCAATTATTCTTCGTAAAATGATATTGCAGGATACAAAGCATACTTTTGCGTCAACAGATAATGTGTGTATCAGCACACAACTTGGGTTACTATTATAAAATCAAGGAGCTAAAGATTCAACCTGCACTAGATTCATTTTGGAGAAACCTACAAGAAAGGAAATCTAAAGTCCATTCATAATAATGGTCATCAGAACATTTTTCGTGGCATATAACTATTTTTACAATGTTTGTTATGTCGATATTTTCTGGTTATTGATTATTTGAATGACATAGTAAGTCACTAGGTTATGATTAAGTACAAAGAAACGAGCGTTGCAAGTTGATTTCATCAGTAAAGTTTTTTAACATTAAATGTCAGGGCAGTATACCAGAACTCGTCTACAATCTACATTTAGTGTTAAAAATTGTGTGCAAGGTCAAACTCGTGTAAAATGATTGTTATTAGGTTTGAATCAATGCGGCTGTCACAATTCTGAATAGCGTTCAAGGCCAAAACTATATATTGTTACATACATATATCAATGAATTAAGTTGTATAAACAACATTTTATCTCGTGAATACACGTATTTTACAAAACACACACGCACATCTTTGTTTAAATACAACGACTGCGAAGGTAAGTCACATTTACGTTTTGTTCCTTCGTGTCAGTTGCTATCATTATTCGTTATTGCAAACATCTTCTCCACATTTCTCGAACGTGCCAATTTTGTATAGAACTTGCATGTCGTATATTATAGGTAACAAATAACTCTCAAACAAACACCAGACAACTAATGTATTCTGAAATATATAATATATAGTAAAATAGCGCTTATGAGGTATATAAGTAGTTTATCCTGACACATTTTAGTATTGCTTTGCACATGGTAACTAACTTCCGGAGCAAAGCGTCAATATTATGCTATGTGTTATTTCCACAAGGCTTTAATTTGTGTACATAAATAAGAAGGTAAAGAGACGAAAACCATCTACAGAATAATTTGAATAAGATGATATTGTGTGACTACCTGTGTTTAAATAAATGTAAATTATGATACACAAATACTATTTTACCGAAACATATGTCGGCATTCCCTTAAGTATAACTTTTAACTGCTACGCCTTTGTATCTAGGACAAAACTGACAATGAAACTTCTAAGATAATTATTATATATTTACATCTGAACTACTTTTATGCTGCCCACAAGCTGTTAAAAATGTCTATAGGGACGCACTACGGCATGATAATCAAATATCCCAGACCAAACTCTCGTGTTTGTCGTGTAAATATAGGAATAAAAAGGAGACAGTGAGACCACCATAATTGTACCACGTGTGCAATGTCTCACTTGTGGGATGGGGTGTTTTGTATTTGAGGTTTGCCTAATAAGTTCTGATTTATTGGGTGAAGCATGAATGAATAGCACTTTGAAACGATGTAAAGCTCTAAAACAGACAATGGCTTTGGTATAAACTAACATGCATACATACAAGGAAAATACAGTTTAGTTCAATTGTACCTCATCTTTTGAATTCTGCGTTTAAATTATAGTTAAGTAGCATCAGCATCAACTTGTAGGTTGAGTAGGAATATCTTTTGATCACTATGCACTGTAGCTGCATACGTTATCTACATACTTGTTCCAAATGTTAATTAAGATCCATTTTACTAACTATGATGAAAATAATGCAATTAACGTATTATAATCTGTTTGTTTGATGATAAATTGTAAAATTAACCAAACGATTTCCTATTTCGCGCTGTCCCCGAATTTAAATTAAAAGTTCAGCATATAACGAAAAAGGAATAATAATTATCATATGGTTGTTATCATAAATCGATAAAAATAATATTTATCATCTAAAGTACATCATGTATAATTCCGCACACCCTAATTGAAGCTTTTAAGTATGGTTATTGCCATATTATGAAGATGGACATGTCTAGTACATTCTTGTTTATAACAAAACGGTATTATATTGATGTAAAGTTGCGCCAATGCTGCTGACAGACAAATTGTTGCTCACTATGACTTATGTATAACTCTAACATACCAACAACGGCAAAAGTATGTTAAGATGTATGCAGCTGTGTATGAGAAAGGGAAAGAACTAACTTTTTTTGTAAAGAAAGAAGGAATCGTAGGGCGGTATAAATTAACATGATTCCTTTAAAGATAACTTAAATATACAGGTTATAAAATTGAACAAAACAATTTTATTCCTAAAACACGACCAATTCTTTGACTTTCTTTTAAATGATTGCGTTATTATACATAGTATTGAAATACGTGTACACTGAACATAATCCAGAAATTGAATTGTGAATGTTAAGTCTTATGTCGTTCAGAAATATATCTTAGTATTATAATACATAAAACACACAGAGAAGGATGGCTCCATGTGACTACATTTTCTCCACGCCACTACACTGTTTGGCACTAGACACATTATCAAAATATACTGTCTTATGTTTTTTGTTTGTTATAAAATAGTTTATGTTATATTTTTGTTATAGAAATTAATAGGTTATTCACTATATGTATACGACCAGCATACTGCATTATCTACACGGACCAATGTTCATGTCATGGGATACTATTTATTCTAATATCAATCATTGTTTTGCCTTGTAAAAAACATGACAATTGTGGCTTCATAACTCAACCACGGGTTCAATACTCTGGGATTGTTTCTCTGTGTTAGATGATAAATGGTAATGTTTGATATGCAGTATTATATTTGCCATATTTTGCTTAGTTTATGAAACAAATGTGCGATATGAACTTGTTATAGTTATACTATGAATAAAAACGCATTATTATGTAAGCAAATATTATGCTTGTTTGCGTTTCGTACATATTTTAATTATTTGTATCTTAAAAAATGTATCCTACATAAAACACACACTGGGTGAAGGAGGAATCTTTCAAAAATAGTTATTGTTAATAACTGGAGTTTTAGTAAACGCTGCATCAAACACGATTGAAGTGAGCTATTAAAACTTAACTACAAATACATGTATCTTGACTTTTTACCTAGGATAATACGTGGGTTTATTTAAGAGAGAAATAATGTGATATGCACACCGTCGCTTGAAAAAGAAACTCACACACTCGTAAAACTTCACACAATTATGGTAGACGGTTTCATTCCGTCTGATATATTGAGACGCAATCAACTCTGACTTATTGCATACAATAGCTGCAAACCGGATTGTTTACTTGTAATACAGATTGCATTGATAAAACTGCTCATATTGATTTATATCTGTTTGATATATTACCAACCAGATAACAGCGACAAACAATTCGTGTACAAAAGTAAGCGCTACATGCTTAGTCGCTACGAATTTTGTTTCTGAATATTGTTACTTTTTGTTTATTCGTTTTTAAGTGGAAATACGGTGCCGTGCAGTTACAGTCTTTACTACACATATTCATGTATGAACAAATTCACTAGCATTATGTTGTTTTCACACTTACCGTCTGCTGCACGTGTAAAATCTTGGACTTGCTTACTCGTGTAAAAAGATACTGAGTTTGCTGCAAAATGGAACATACATGTATGATCAATAATAGTTTAACAGGTTGTGTATTAATGTCGTTGTTCTGAATATACCTAAAATCTAAGGATGTTGAGCGCACAGCTAAACATTTTCAAATGCGGCTCATTTGAAACATGTAAAATACAAATTATACTCACCATATGATAAGGTAATGAAACCAACAGTATACAATATCAGAGATGTGTTAGTAGCAATATGATTTTACCATTTGACCTCTCTGAGCAGGATACCAATACTACATTTAACAGGCAAAACTGCCCTTACACTGCGCTGCAACGTCGTCTTATCATGAAAAGACCAATTATAATTAATACGAAAGCATTACAATAATGTGAAGAGGTTTTTGATCACCGTCGATATTATGAAATCCCTCATATAACTGTATTTATTTTAAACATGCTATTTTCTAGTTATTTACATCAACAGTTGTATACGATGCACAGGTTTCTCTATCAGCGTTTGCATAGTTCATGTTACTTAATTGTAGGTAACATGTTTAAATACCGCTTACGCCATTTCATATCCAATGACATTTTACTCAGAGAGCTCATTTCTGAAGAAACACACTTTTTTTAAAGTCCTCGAGACAGTATTACTACTGGCGTTCTCCTAACATAACATTTGTCCAATAAATACTGAGTAACCGTATTGCAACGCATTAATTATGCTCAAAGTGTGAAATATGTAAATACCCATTTTAACATATGGATAACATCGTCCAGTAAATAACCAGATTGAAAGGTACACATTTATTTGTACATCATTTCGGGAAGTTTAACGTTTTCCGTTCCCGGTAACAGTTTACCTATTTGTTACTTACCCAAACTATTTATTGTGTTATAATGACATTTTATTCAATAAAATTATAACTGTTTAAATTGGACGTTTTTTTCTGAATATAGGTATATATAACCTGCAATATCCGAAACATTACGATTGCAACAGCGTTTTATTATATTTACCTCCCAATAAATATATCAGACCACCGAAGTTACCCTTGACACATACTTATTAGTGCGAACCATATCTTTTTTAGATTGTCATTGCAAACTATTATTTAGGAATATAATTCATGCTCTTTTGTTGACACAGATTTTTATTATGTCAGCACACTAACTTGTAGGTCTATAATTTATTTATGTTGGGCCAAAAGTAAATCGACACAAGTTAAAGGATGCATCATGCAAGTAATAAATATGAAACGATAAATGCTAAAGGCAAATCACTTATAGTCGCCCGCAAATGCAATAGAAGCCCCCATGTTACAATACAAAACCATAAACGGAACACTTTTCAGAAATTGCTAAATATGCTAGTTTGGAAACACAATATTTCCAGCATGTGCATAACAGTTTTGGTATAGCTCCTACGTATTTCGGAAACCGAATGTTTACTTATAGCAAAAGGTAAGTGCAATGCTATTGAGAAGTATTTAAGAAGCTTATTTATCAACCATGTTGAATAATAAGTACATATTTGCTAAATATATGTTGAAGACAATCAGGTTTGCTACACAATGTGGTCAGAAAAAGGAAACAGAAACTGTGTATCTGTATATATGTTACATATACATGTATAAGGCTTGATTTTGGAATCGTGATGTACATACGTACGTTTCCTTGTTTGACATGCAAGAAATGTGCCAGTTGTTACATATTCCACGGTATAGTTTTTATTATTATATATTAAGCTATGGTGGATTGTAATGGTAATCTGTTTTTTTTTAAGAAGCGCATTATAATGATGACTGTACAAGGTATTGCTATCATGATTTATACATTGCAATAATTAGAAAGATATAAAACTATTTTAGATTTACCAACATTTGTTACTAAAGTCTTATATACATAAGTAGTTTTATGAATCTGCAAACAGGCGCCAAAATTTAAGACCGACCTAACGCCACGTACATATAAATGTACTCATGGCCAGGCGTCCTGTATATAGGTCGTGAGACGTTTCGCCTACATATCGTTGGCAGGAAATGGATGTTTCGTTCTGGTAACACAAAGTTAACTCATCATTTGCGTGTTGTATATAATTGTAAATTCTAATGAATATTCTACTGCAAAAAACTCTACTGAAATGAACTTTTACGAATCGTTAAGACAAACCTGCAGACTGAATGACGTGATAGAACTCATTTTAAGTCACACGACATTCAAAAACCAAATTAATTATATATTTTTATCCAGAATAAAACAGACGTCATGTGGTGCCCTACATTTTAAAATTGGCGTGTTAGTCGGCTCTAATAAAATTTATAATATAATGACTGTATTGTTATTGTGTAGCGTACTTTAAACAGAGGGTCTTAAAGTAGTTTGTTAACTTAGTAATAATGTGATGATGCATTGTTTGGTATTACATAGAAGTCATTTGCTGTAGACGTCTCTTCTATATAAAAGTGTTGATAAATAACAAATTGATTCCAAATGCGAATCGACAGTTTACATTTCTTTTTCAGACATAATCAATAAAGGTGTTCAATAAATTCAAGTTAAATACTCAGTGCAATTTTCTTTATTTTAATCCCAGCGTTATGAATCTTAAACATTCATAAACGTGGATTTAGAGACACGTGATGCCGATAAGTTTTTTTTGCATTTAATTTTAATTTTGCTTACCGGTTTTACTTACAAACATTTATGTTTTGTAAATAGATCTGGTTTCAAATTAGAACCCACACAAGTTCGTGCACTATTGTGTTCCCTTAATTACGTGTAAATGGTAATTAAAAGATATTAAGTTATTAATATGGTGCAGCGTTCTAATGGCAGTAGCACCTAATTTTGTTTTGCTTTACACATGGTACTTTTCTCTGTTGTTATTGCTGCAAACATTGCGAGGCGTTTGCATTAGATGTCTCATCTCTTTAACGTTGTTATTAAACAAATGGATTCTAAATGTGACACGACATCTTACGTTTGTTTTCCAGACAATTTAGTTTAAACAATATTTATTTCAAATAATACACATATACAATTACATGGTAACATGCACAAATATACTGACATAGAAGTAAGTACAAAAAGATACTAAAATGTACAATTTAAATAAATGTGCTCATTTTGTTCAAGTGAAATAAGGCGATGCAGTTCTCGTTTTAGTTTTGCGCTTCGAATGAAAGTTTAACCAAGCATTAACTGTACATTTTTGGAAGAATATTAATGTCTATTTAAATGAACAATGTACCATATTAATCATCAAGACTGCCTACCGGAAAACGGTCCATTAAAATGCGTGTTGTTCAATATAGATTATTACAAGTATGCATACTGTTCGTACAAACAGGAATAACTGCGTAAAACCGTTTTAAATACCTAAAACAATGTATTGATCTCGCCAAGGCGGTAACTTAACATTATTTTTGTTGAAGGAATCATTTTTATAAATCAAAAGCCGAAACCAATTATACATGTCAATTGTTTATTACGTCTTGTTTTGCATGTGTCTTGTTAAGCTAACTGCTTTGTATGAACTAATTTGTCACGGTGCACTTAGACGTGACACTGCCTGCTTTGTCTGCAAGACGTTTGCTTTGATATCTCTTCAGTTGATATTCCTGTAAATATTGAAGTATTTTGCAGTTCAAGTATGCATGAACTGATCGGTAAATAATGCTTAAAACGTGAACTTGATATCAATGAAACACACAGAACAGACAACGTCCATACAAATGTCTTACATATTATGTTGCCACCTACAAAGAAACTAAACATGTGGTTGATAAAAAATCACAATATAAATTGAAACTATGTTTATGAAAACATGCTACAAACTAAGTAAATTGAAGATAGGGCAATGTTTAAGGATTATGTGACAACAATGCAAGTTTAAGGAATAAAGGGTGATATGTGTAAATAAGTCTACACCAGTATAATGTTATATAAGTAGAAAGTGTCTGATTATTTTCTTTTTTAATGCCAATAGCCCCCCATGGACACATGTCATGGCTGCTCCACTATATTTGTTAAATGTGAGGAACATTTGAACCAGTGTTGGCCCATCGTTTGTCGTGAAAAAACGATTGCATGTTAGCTTGGTGATTCGAAAATTATTTTCATCAACAGGTGAAAAATATTAGGCGTTATTATGTCTAAAAACGAAAAGAACGTCAGTCATATTGTATGCTACAAGATTCAAATGTATGTCAATGAATGGGAGCACCATGTTTTGTATTACATTATGTTGAATTGGATAACGAATAGTATACTGTCAGGTTTGATACTATTGTCGTTGAGTTAGGAGGCCTTATCATGATGACTCGATAACGTTATTATTGTGATTGGAATGTATTACGAATCGATAATAAATATGTGAAAGACAAAACATATGACTATTAAAAGAGTTCATGCTCTTTGTATTGTTATATTTAGTAATTCAATTCATGGTCAATTTTAATCCAATAGCTTAGGATTATAATTGTTAGGTGACAATCTGACCTAGTAAATATAAAATAATGCGTGCGTCCTGTTGGTGATAAACATTATCACAATAACAAAATAACAGTACAGAAAGGGGAGGAGATTTATGTTTTGCGAAACTATGCATTGGGTATCTACATAATCCACTGCAAAAACATTCACACAATCGTACAACTTATTTGGATTATAGTAGACGGTATTCCGTTTGAGTTATTGAGACGCAATCAGCTCTGACATATTGCATCAAAATGCTGCAAACTGGATTGTTTTGTTGTAATGCAGATAACATTGATACAATCTGCTAATATTGATTTAAACCTGTTTGAAGTATTACCAACCAGATCACACCGACAAACACTTCGCGTCCAAGGTAAGGCGCTACAGTGTTTGTTGCTATGAGTTTTGTTTCTGAAATGGTTTAGTTGTTTTTGTCTATATGTTTTTTCTTTCTCTTTTACGTCAAAATTCAATAAAATGCAGTTGTACTTAATTCTTTGATACAAACACATATTTTCAAAAATGAAACTAAACATATATGCCTGAGTTAGTTTATGTCATAACATTTTGTTTCCAAAATACAATTTTATTATTTACGTGTTGATTTACAACTACCTATATACTTACGTACACGGAAGCGTAACCGTCGTTATGATTACTTACTCTTAATTTACTGCAAATAAAACATTTAAAATAATGTACAATTCACGAAGAAGCACATTTGTATTTAAGCATTAAGCTTAAACAACAACAAATCATATATAATAACGTTCAATCTGTTTAATGACAACACACAAGGCTTATACACATTCACACACTTACTGTTAGCGGAACTTGTAACAGGTTTTGCCTTGTGTACTCGTTTAATATTACGCTGATTTGTTGCTGCATATCAAAACATATGAAACCAATATAGAACAAAACCATTTAAAAATAGTAGGCGCTAAATTGGAGTAAAAAATAAGTGAATAAAAAAATAGTTAAAGTAAAAATAATATGGACTGGAGCGGTTTCGACCCCGTCCAAGTTATCTCGAAAAATTTCACGTCCAGTTTGTTCACTGCAATAGGCGTGCCCTCGCCAATTTGGATTTAAGTATGTATTTGATTTAACGAATGTAATCATAGCGGATAGCACGTGCTTACCCTGCAAGAACTTTTCTGTACCCTGCTTAAAATTAGTGGGCTTTTGTTGTTTAAACACGAAACACCAACTTACAAATGGCAATAATCAGTTATGAAAAATATAATATATTGGGATAAGGAAATGTATACTCTATTAAACTAGGGGAGGTCGTTAATTTTATTTTTTCATATTTGCAATGCAAGACCCTGCGTTAAATATGGGGGGGGGGGCATTATTATTCAAGAATAAACATAAAAGTTTTATCTTTGACCTCAGTAACCCCCCTGTACATACACTCTGAAAGTCGGACACAGGGGTTATTTTCTATTTTATAAAAAATGGTTCACCCGATTGTCTTTTTAACATCATTTTTGGACTCAGCAACCAGAAAAACATACACAATGATATATTGGAAGCTAAAATATTACATAAATAATTAGTATTTCTTCATATAGTGTGCTTTTTTAGGGGGGAATGGGCGTGTCCGTTTTTCTGAGGGTATGTACAGGGGGGTTACTGGGTTCAAATTTCAAAAATTGATGTTGATTTATTGATGTTACTTTAACCCACATAAAATCAACAGGGTCTCATGAAAAAAATAGAATTAACAACCCCCCTAATTAAACTGATGAAAGGGAAAGCCCCCAGGAAGCATAGCCTGCACAAAAAAACAGCCTCTGTTTTATTGAAGCCGTTCATCAGTAGTAATGAATGATGCCACACCACTGACGCCCCCTAGCGCATGAGCGGAACTCCATTTTCAAATGTCAACAACATACATGTACACTCTATGCATAGTGCCTAAATTTCTGTTTAAATAATTAAGAACATGCCTTCGGTTCCAATCCTTCTACATTGTTGGGGCTGCCCGGTTGGTCATAATAATGCCAAGGGGTCCTCAGTGAGATTCACTTTTCTTCAATAAAACATGCTAAACAATAAATTTATCTCAAGTGGTATATGCTAGTTAAACACTTGTTTTCCTGTCATTTCTTTGCGGAAATTAAAATATTATGATTCGATGAAAGGGCACAAACCATAAAACGTCCTTTTAGCGACTTCAGATACCCTTTGATGATCAAACATCCACTGGCTATGCGGTAATTTGTTAAGATGCTACTTTGGTAATCATGTGTTTGAAAGAGTTCGCTCTGCATACTTCATGCTTCTCCATCAAAGCGATCATGCTTTAATCACCGCTTACGTCATTTCGTCTCCAAATGCATTTGACGGAATCGAGGCGCATTGCTGAAGGTGCACCAACTGTTGTATTTCATGATAAATGATACTCCCTAATATTTAACTATTTCTTTATAACAAAAGTTGCCTTCTTGCTACACTCGAATGCTGATCACTGTCTACAATGCGTTGAATAAGTCGACAGCATCGTAGAATAAATAATGCAAGGATCATATGCTTTTACACATCGTTTTCTTATGATTTTTTATTTAGGTCTGCGCTCAGCATAAAGGTAAACAGTTCGTTGTGCTGTATGGGCATTTGATCCAACAAAAGTGAACAGTAAAATAAAGATTATCCAATCTATCCTTTGCGTCATTGCTTTTGACACATACTTATGTGTGCGTATCAAATATTCTTTAGATTACCATAGCAAACTATTATTAAGTAAACAGTTTATACTTTTTTGTGGTAAAGTATTGTTATTACGTCAGCACACCAGCTAAAACGGTTTGTATCAAAACGTTATGGTTATACATATGTATGTTTTGGTCTTATCTCTTTAAATAAAATTGAGGACATTTAGCGTTTGGGGTCTACACATCATTGTTCCGATATCCCCTCCCTTGGATCCGCTAGTGATAGCAAACAGTAGAACCTACTCATAATTATGCAACGTCTTGTGTCAACAGTTTCAATCATTAGTTTTTCAATCTTTATATAATTATCCAGTATGTGCTAGATATTGTTCTAAACATCTTTTATATTTCGAAAAATAGATGTATACTTACATCTGTTGTATTTTCATAAAAAATAGTTAAGGGTCGTGTTTACTTGTTCGATATCAATTGATAAATATTTGTCAAACCCCATATTGAATGTTTTAGTATTTGTTTTAAAAAGGTTAAAGGAACGAAAACGTGTTGAATGTATAAGGTTATTTTTAAATATAAATATATAAATTAAATAGCAAACTAGTTGTTTAAAATAGCGTATCAAACCTTTTTTATTTAAATATACATTTATGTTAGTCGTAGTTATTAGTCGATTTATGAATATGCAAGCATGTGCAAAACTGTACATACCTACATGTATTTTCATATACATACAAATGTACCTTTGGCTAGGGCGTATAGTACAGATGCATATAAGGAGACGTTACGCCTACCTACTGTAGGACGGAAATTGATGTTTCGTTCCGGCAACACATAGTTAACACGTCATTTGCGTGATATAATGAATCATGATGAATATTCTGTTGCAAGAGGTCTGCGTAAATGAAGGTGTACGAATCGTTTATAATGACGATGCTTGTAACAAATGGACATGTCTACTGAAGGAGTTTATAAGCCTCATGGAAAATGATATGCGCTTGAATACAATTGATGTCAATAAAATGTTTCAGACAAAACATACTTAACATGGTAAAGTACTGTTTTCTTTGAATGCTTGTGTCATTCGCAGATAAATTATACTTAAGGTATGGTTACAACTTGCAGTTTTCTAATGGAAGGGACTTTATAATTATCTTGTGTTTTGTTTTATACCCAATGACGCGAGGTTTTCTCGCTTTACTTTGCAGCACACATTGCGTGTTATTTGACGTCTGAACTAGACATCGTTATTTATTTAACTAATGGATGCTGAATTTGATTTGACAGTTCGTGTTTGTTTTCCAGTCAATTCTCAAAACAGGTGTACTTTTAACTCAAGTGAAAGTATGCAGTGTAATTTCCTTCATTTTAATTGTAGGGTTACAAATAATTATTCAAAATACTTAATCACGAATGTACTTTTCATTTCTTAATCACACACAGTCAGGTATATTGCTTGTTGAACAATGCGTATTTTACTTCAAACAACTACAATTGATATAAAACGAATTATAACGGTGTACATGTATCCTTTAAAACGAATTTTGCCTTAGCGCTCCCTAAGAGGAAAATTTCGAGACCTTTTTCCAGAGAATTATTTCGTTATTACCAATAAATAATTCGTAAATATAAATTAATAATTCCAGAGAACTATTTCGTAATTACAAATTAATAATTCGTAAATACGAATTAATAATTTGTAAATAATTCTCTTGACAAAAGTATCGAAAATGTCACCTTAGGGGCTCCGTACGTAAGGGACTGTTGCACTCTCTTTGATTTATTGAGATTAAATCAACTTTGACGGATCGCATTTAATTGTAGCAATTGAATTGCGTAGCTAACATACCAATTGTATTGGTGAACTGCGATAATATTGATGAACAAATAAGTGTTCATGACATAGAGCCTCTAAAACGGGGATTGCTTACAACATAATGTGTTAAGCTGTATACGCAGATAGCCACAAGAAATACGTCATTCCTCAGAAAACGCATGACAACAATACTTAAAGTTGATATGCCCTTATTGTGTGACCTGATTTGTAAACATGTAAATTGTAACCATTAAAAACGTAAGAAACTTCTCTTCCACACAGTTATAGAAACTGGCAAATACTTATCAAAGTTTTATCATTATTTTATAACTGCGGCACTCACGTTTAGCCTTTGATTGTTTTATGTACATGCCTAAAGTGGAAACAATAATTAATTGATGGCCTATTTAAGTGAAATTATAAACTTGTTCGTGTTGCAGTAGTAGCGCGTTTGTTAAGTTGCTAACGCGCCTAGGTTCAAATCCTACAGGCTGACGGACAGGGATTTATCTTAAATTCCATGTCTTATTGTTGATTGTTTGTTATTTATTAATTCTTAAAACTTTATTTGTCAATTAAATTTATATGTTACAATTCCTTGTTAATTTTTATGTTATTTTTATTATTAACGATAACAGTACCAAAATATAGGTAGCGTTGTGGTGTCTGTTTACATATGCATATGCATTTTTTCCCAAACGCTTGTCTTTGAAGGAAAAATATCCGTTTGTACAAGAAAACCTGAGCATAGTAATGCATCGAAAAGCTTATGTTAATCCTTCATGTATATGTTCTTACACAGTGCACGGTATTGTTATGCTAATAAAACCCATAATACTACTATCTTTATGTGTCTGCTTCATTTTTTCAAAAGTTTGAACAAACACATAAATGCTTATTTCGGTCTTAACAATAACTCCTGTAAATACCAATAACTCCCAATATGTGCAGTTCAATTGATTATGAACTAAATTCACAGCATAGCAAATGAATGATTTCACATAAACTTTTGTACGTAACATCAATGAAGCCTACCGATCATGCATTGCCAATACAAATGTCTTAGATATTTTGACATGTAGAATAAAGGAAATAGCACTGTATCTGTCATGGAATCACAGTTCTGTTGAAACAGAAAATTTAATGCAACTATTTGATATGGTGGCGTTAGGTGTAAGTCATTTTATATAATTGTGCTAATATACAAAAATGCAATTGTAAATATTCGTCCTATTAGAAAATTGGTTTGGTATATAAAATGCCTTAGATTTAATTAAGAGAACGCAGTCCAAGACCATGAGCTCTCCGCAAGCAGCTGATGTTAGGTATAGGCCACTTGTCATTAAATGAATTAATTCCATAAGTGTCTGTTTCTATTTCTGAATCTATGTTTGTACACCTTTCTTTTTTTTCTTCATTAATGACTGTTGAGTGGGAGTTTGCTATTATATATAAAGGCCGAAAACTGGTTTAAACCCCAATAAAAGCAATTGACCGTGCCAAGGTAGTGACGTAACATTTTTGGTGAAATTAGTTTAATAAATAAAATATATGGAACATATGGGGAAACAATCTAAAGAAAATACTAAACCAGTTTTATTCTAAATGTCTGTTACGTCTGGTTATTGTGCGTGTTTCGTTCTGTTCTAAGTGTATATTTATATACGGACCGTTTTGTCTTGGCGCCCTTAAACATGGCCCTATTATATCTATACATTGTTTGCAAATATTTTTGTCTTTGAACATTCCTTTAATTTTGATTTCTTTAACGTACATACACTGTTTATGATTAGGCGTTAAGAACAGTAAGAATAAAAGGGAATAGGTCATGCCAATCTGCAAGTTTGTCATACAAATATGAATAATTTATTGTCGCTAAATAGGTATACACTATTTCCCGAAAGTTACCCATTATGCTGCAAGCTTCGAATGAAACTAATACAGAGTAAAAAAAACTCTTTTATATTACAACGTACAATGTGCAAGTATTCTTGTGCGTATACATATACACAATATATGCGAGTGTTGCATAAATAGATTTATACGGATGAAGATTGTAATCCCGAGAGATCACGTGGTTTATTAAGATTGGGCTTGATTTTATCTAAATAGTAAATTAGTTGTTTGCTTGTTCTTATTGAAGACATACTATATGCTTATATGCTTCAACGTATACTCCAAAACTATGCCTGCCAAAACACACGTTTATCAGTAGACACACTCATAGGACGGCTGGTATAAAAGAAGACTTTACTTTGGAAGGAAACTGATGGTTCGTGCCAGTAACACATAGTTAACACGTCGTTTGCGTCTCTTTTACAATTATGAATCTTATTAATATTGTACTGTAAGAAGCCGTTGTAAATAGACATAACAATGTTGGTGCAGTTTGCGATGAAAATGTACACGTACAATATATAATAAATGAGAAACATATAAAGTACGCACACAGTCACATGTGCTAAAATTTTACTAATTTATATATATACTTTTCTTCTTCTTCTTCTTCTTCTTCTTCTTCTTCTTCTTCTTCTTCTTCTTCTTCTATTATTATTATTATATTTGATCATCAAATATATACGTCTATTTACTTTGACAGTTGTTGTCACATTAACATCATTTTACTTTAAAATAGCTCATACATGAACACTTGTTTAAACACACCTGCAATCACTGGAACAGTTGTTAACTGATTTGTTAACAAAGGCAGGGGTATTTTCGTATAGCGTTTACCATATTCGTTTAATAAAGCCAAAATGCAAGCCAAAGTATAAAGAACTCGGGACAGCAGACCTTTTATCTTGGGTAACAATTACATGTTTTTATAAGTCAGTTCCTTTCCAGACATTTAGGATAGTATGGTTAAAGGCAGACATTCGAAAGGCGGCAAGAATAATAAACAAGGTTCATAATGTACATGTGTACACACATATCTCAAAGAAACCAGACTTTACCAAATGAAAATTAACCGAGTTTCTTAGACACAACCCGTCATTGTTAAAGTACAATGCCATGTGTTTGTTGACAGATTAAATATACGTTGCGCAAAACGGCATTCCACATATCTTAGATTGTCGAGAAATAAATGGACATTTCCCCAACTGCCATTCATCATCATTTATAACAAGACATGGTAAGTTTTAATCCAATGGATTAATGTTATGATTGTGAGGCAATAATGTGTTCTAATTAATACAAAAGTCATGCATCACTATGCAATAAATGAACTTCTTCTTATCGTCAATATTGATAATATAAATTGAAGAGGTGTTTATATCTAAGACATAAAAAATTCATCTAAAAGTAACATCCAGCATATAAAGTGTAACAATTGTGTAAGTATAAAAAAGTAAGGTGATTCCTTTGGTGACTTTCCGTTACATTGTTACATTTTTTATTGTACATTAAGTATTGTGTTCAATAAAATATATTTATATTTCTGTATAATATATGATTTGGGGAAAGTATATAAGTAAGAAATGACGAATTGTTTATTTCTCAACTGGTGCAAAACAATGAAATTATTTAATAAATTACAGCCAGCGTTAATTTGATTAGAAAACAGTCAATACAGTACCTTATATATTATATATCTTATATTACGATTTAGAAAACATAAACTTTATTTGAATTCTAAAAATTAGCTTAGGTGTGTATATAAGTATGTACAGGTATGTCTAGAAACAGTAGTAGGTAGCAAACAAGTAAACAAAACATGCCAATAACAGCAAGAAAGGAAATGTGCATTATTTGGTTCACACTAGTTCGTCATGCAATGTATATAAACAACAGTGCTTCAAAAACAAAACAGATCTACCTTAATGCGAATAAATAGCCACACATTGTGTGGCTATGATAATTCATAGTACTACCGGCATTTATATTGACAACCGACAATGGGAAATGCGAAAGTCACGAACTAAGAGCCTCGATGTTTAACTGTCTCAGACAACACTTTATTTTTAAGAAAATTATTAATTTGTTTTTTCCAAATAAAAAAATGCCAAGGTAATAGACATTTATCTATATCCGTTTTCCTTTTAAATACATTTTATTGGTACTGAAAACAAAAGTATATTTTGACATTTACGACCTATTGAATTAATTTGTCTGAAAGCAAAACATAAAATGGCATTATGTTATATTATTTTGTTACAGAAACATGTGCACTTACAGCTGTGAGTATGCTTACATCTGCATTACCACAATTGAAATTAAATGTTAGTCAAACAGTGGTGTAATAAAGGAGCACATGCTTATCACATGCACATTATTACTAAGATTCTAACAAGGAGTATGAGTATGCGTCGGAACCAAGAAACTGCAGACAATATATATTACGTTACCTTCTGGAAAGTCAACAAAATACTTTAAGACTAAGTTCATTTGATGTTAACACATTATTTCCTACCATGCATCAACTCATAAAATATCGCAATATTAAACCAACTGTCAGAATATATTTGTTAGGATAAATACATAAATATAACAAACGTGTCGAAGCAAATGTCTAAGAGTTGATAACATCATTAGAAAGATACAGGTACTAATTGTTCGACCAATTCTTATCGGATACTATGGTTACGTATATATTTGTACTGGAAATGATTTTGTAATACGGAATTCGGACATCGGCTCGGAATTTTATCACATCAGTTATGTCTAACAATAAAATATATAAGACTTTATGCTTTGTGTATGCAGTACACAGGGAAGCAATACAATAAACATTGTAATTATAAATATCATAATCCAAGCACAATATGTAAATATATGTTTAATAAATGTGTACTATACTTCTGGTATGATTTCAACTGTAAAGTCAATACATTACTTTACAATTTATGTTATATTCGATTCGTTACAAATATAATGCGCAATCCGTACAAAAACCTAAATGTATTTCTCCTACTGTGAATTTTTGAACTTGGAAAATACACAATAATACTGACCATTATTCATTCTACTGTAAAATTTAACTGAATATGTACGACATGCAGATAATAATGCCATTAAGTGACGACTACCTTTAATTTGTTATTTCAAACAATAGGGCTTATCGGTCATAATAAGCACTTTTTGTGAACTATGCACTCGATATGTCCAGTTCGGCTACCTAGGATGGACCGTTCCGCAACTGTCAATCATGATCATTTATAACAGTACATGATCAATTTCAATCCAATAGATTAGGATTATATTGTCAGGTGACAATCTGACATAGAAAACACATAAGAAAGACCCCTTCACAAGCCTTCACAAGATCAAAGCAAATCTACCGCACTGGGCGGAGTTTGATATTTTGTGGAACGGTGCATTGCATAAATGACGAATAGACAGTTCCACGACTGCCAATCACGATCATTTATAACTGTACATGGCAAATCCTAATCCAATGGATTAGGGATATATTGTCAGATGACAAGCTGACCTAGTAAATACAATAGAATGTGTACTTTCTGTTTGTGATAAACATTATCACACAAACAATGGATTTCAGCAAATGTGGGCTGAGATTAAAACTTTGTGGAACCATGCATTATGTAGTCATGTTATGAGCATCAGCTGCTTGTGAAGGGGAAATGAGACTGAATGATGAGTGTGCTCTGTATTCGAACTGGAGATTGTTATTGACCAATTTGCCATCGGGACGAATATTTGCATTGTAATATAATCCTTTAGGCATAACTGACGCATTTTTTGTATTATGGCACGGGCAATGAAAATTATTTTAATGTACATATGATTCTAAATTTAAAAGCCCTGCATTATTTATTCATATAAATAGATTTGATATCAACCACAATGTTAATTCTGCATTTTTATTTATATTACAGGTCAAATAATTTGTTTCAACATTTGATGATCGAAATGTTTATTTGATATTACTAGCAAACTCGTACTTTTGAACCATTAATCTGTTATGCCGTGAATTTAGTTTATATACAATGAAGATAAAACACATAAATATATCATATTTGCGTTGATCAATTACGTTATTACAATGGTAAACAACTGGCCTTTACATCTGAGAATAGCAAAAAGTGTTATCCAAAAAAAAGCTTTTTCGATGCTAATAAAATATAGTAAGTTCTACTAGATCTAGTATCTTACAGTGTATATACAAATGCAATATAGTCAAACATACAAATAATGCAAGGATTTAGACCAATCATGTGGTTGATGTGTAGTAGATACAAAGGAACAGAAATCTTAAAGCAACTGTACATTACGAAACTAGCGAAAAATAAAACTCCATAATACAGTTAATCTTCTATTAAACATCTCGTTCTCGTGATGTTTTCAAGACGGTATTAAGTAGTGGGTATATATTAATACTACTTAGTATTGAAAATATATTAGCAAGTCTTATTGAAACGTGTCAAGGATGGTCGCGCATGCGCAATGTGAAGTAACACCATAAATTGGTCGCCATTTTGTTGACAGCAAGACGACGATCGAGGTCAGAACTGTAAATTGTTATACTGTAATTATTAATATTGTGAATTAAATTGTTGTCATCTATTATGCATATGATGTCGTGTTTAAAACTTTTGGTAAAAATTTTGAGGGCCAGTTTTATAAGTGAACAGATGACCTAG
>Ga0224511_10000115_pt1 | contig 27475 bp, 14 predicted proteins | sample SF_May12_sed_USG_2_FD_169988 | JGI IMG/M metagenome (GOLD analysis project Ga0224511, IMG submission 169988) | Sediment microbial communities from San Francisco Bay, California, United States - SF_May12_sed_USGS_8_1 | ecosystem: Environmental > Aquatic > Marine > Sediment | place: USA...
TTTGAACTTTTATTATTTTTTATGAATCGAATCGAAATAATCGAATCGCAAGGGTAAAAAATCGAATCGCATCGAATCGAAAAATAAAAAAATCGTTGCAGCCCTAAGTAAAGGTAGATTTTCTTTCTAAAAGTACATATTTTTCTTTTTTTATATACAGTGAAAATAAACAAGGTTACATTTTGAATGTTTTATTTAATCTTAAGTCAGTGCTTACAAGTTTTGTCGTTAGATTCAACTAACACAGTTTCAAAGATATGTTCACTTATAGTGTTATATTTTCTGGTATTTTATATGTAAATATCCTACGTTCTCCCCATATTGGTGAAATACACGCACACACTATAATATATATTATATGATATGTTATATGCACAGCATACACAGATATAATGTGTGTATTCGACCAATATATGAAATAAGTGTTATATTTACGTGCATATGTTCACATGAAATTTGATATGATATTCATTAGTTTGTCCAAAAAAGACAAATCAATTTTGGTTCAAACTTTTGTTTACGTCCTACTTTATAATATTTTCTTATTTAGACAAACTATTGATGTTTCACTTATAAAACTCTAAGATTACGTCCGTTGGTGAATGGAGTTTAATATGTAAAAGGTATGTTCCTATTTAATTTTGAGTTCTGTTGGCCCGCGTGAAATCCATTGTTTTATTTCTTGGCTAATTAATGGTTAATTAACAATTATTTTTATGTTTTATTACTAAAGAACGGTACTTTTGAGGTAACATAATAATATTTTACTTATTTCATTTCAATATCATTGATAGTTTTTGAACATGACAAATAAATTATATTAGGTTGCATTGGGCATTTAGCTGGTATCTCCTCCTTAAGATGGCACAAAATGATTTAAAATGGAGTCGGAAGTGGTAAGTCGGATGTAGTTTTTGTTTATCTAAATGTATATCAGATAAATTTGCCAACAAAATGGAGAAAAATCAACAAACAAACAAATGTTTTTAAAGATATTGCAGTTTAAGTTTGTGTGAGCTGTCGAGTGGAATATCTGCATCCGCTAGAACAAATATATCGACTGCAGTTTCTTAGGAAGCCTAACTGCATTTTCCAAGGTTGTCTGGAACATATTAACAAATGATCAAAATTGTTACTTAAAAAGAGACCTCACATATTGATTTGTTTACATACACATCGTATGTTGTGAAAAAGCGTCATATAACTGATTGATTAAGCGAGACTTACCTTTGTAGAAGGTTGATCATAATTTCATCCAACACAAAACTCCCTTAGGGCTCACACAGGTTTAGGACGCAGCATCTCGCGGCTAGGTAGGTCATATTGTAGAGTCATCCACGCATGGACAATATTGGTAAGAAATTATTTATAGGGTGGTCGTGGGTGGGCGTGTGAGCCCTAAGGGAGTTTTGTGTTAGATGAAATTATGATTAACCTTCGCCTTCTCTTCTACGAAGGTAAGTCTCGCTTAATCAATCAATTTCATCAAAACACATAAACTCCCTTATGGGCCCCACATATTTTTTTTCAGAGAAATTCACGCAATATTGTGATTTAAATTATAGACTTTGTATGTAACATGCAGGATGTGATGTGATCACCGCAATGTGTCTTTCATCACAACGTTGTTTTTCTCACTGAAATGTGACCTTTACATCCGGAAAGTGAATTGCTGATAATGTCAAGTCTGGTTCAATCCAAGCTTTTACATCACGTGGCGCTAATAAGAAGTCTTGATTATCAGGCAATATTAAGTGAAGACCTACTGAGACAAGTAATGGAAATGTCTGCTACAAGAAATATTGCATTAATAAAGGAAGTTGTGTCTTTATTTATAAATCAATTATTTAAAGAGATGTTTAAATACAATGCATGTAAAAACAGCAAGAACAACAATATTATTTCTGCAGCAACTGTCACTAAAATACTACCACTACTACTTGAGTTTGTATTTTTTTCATTTCATATAATATGAAATTACCAACACCATCATGTGTTAAAGATCGATCGTCTGGGGATTACAGATGTTAAAGAACGACCCTTAGAAGTCGGAATCCTGAAAGATCTTTTAGCACAACAGTTGTTAGGAGAGTTCCTATGCGGTACGGCACTTTCAATAAACACATTTTCTATTCATGTCAGACTATAATGATTATTCCCCATTCAAATCTTGTACACGATAACGCAATAACAGCTGGTTAATTATAGTGGGTTAAATATTTCGTCTTGTATCAACGGTCTAAATACGTATATATTTTCTATCACCATTTAACGTAAGTCTCAGTCTTTTTTAACAAGGGATACGCAAACGCACCTTACTCAACACACCATATTTTGGCATCAAATTTCTTCGACACCACACGTAGACAACATGTAGACAATTGATGGATCCATTACCCTGACTATTAATTTAAATAATGATAGATTAAATCACAAACATTACCTTGAGTCATATTATTAGCATCAACCGTGTGGTTAAATTCGTACTGTAATATGTTGTGAATATTATAGGGATTAGGGTGATCAATGGATCTTTACTTTGCACCACACTGCCCTATGTACGCACCTCACTGCCCGGAGAACGCATCACGCTGTCCGGTGTTCGGACCACACAGTCCGGTGTAGGTTGTTGACTACCAATTACCCGGCTCTATATAATACATAGTAACTTTAACGTAAAGACGTTGCACACAGTGTTCGACTTTTTAGCGTAACGTCATTTTACTGCTCAGAACGTCGTATTGGGGCAATGAACATTTATAAGTCATAGTTCAACAACAATGAACGGTGTGTAACATTTTAATTCCGTTTGCAATTCGATACGTTGGGACACCCTCAAAACGACGTTAGTGCGCTTTATTCATATATTGAAAGATTGCTGAATGTAATTATTTATGTAATCAAGAAATACTGCCTTAATCGCAAACAATACTCATTCTTTTTATTTATATAATTTATATTAACAACGAATTATAAAATTATCATACTGCGAATGGTTGACAATGCGTGAAAAACGTCACTAGTCGAACACTGTGCGCAACGTCACAATATCTCAAAAACCGCCGCATAGGGTACCCCACATGTATACCCTTTTTAAAGATTAGCCAAAGATGACTCGATTTAAACAATAAAAATAATATGTTGCGAATTATACAAGAAAGAACTCGGCACGAAACGAAACCCACCATTTTGGCTTCTTTTTTATGAATTTCTCCCACCGGATGTTTACATTCCCCACCTATCACCATGCACTCTCTAAGAAAACAAATTTATTTTTTGCCTAAATGATGCATCATTTTATACTCTTTCTACACAAAGTAATGATTACTTAATTTGGGTGAACACAGCTTCTGATAATTATGCCTATATTTTTAATTTAATTTACATCAACCTGTACGCGACATACTGTCCGGTGTACGCACCACACTGTCCAGTGTACGCACTACACTGCCCTGTGTACGCACCACACTGCCCAATGTATTCACCACACTGACCGCTATACCCATCACACACTCCGTTGTTCGCGACATACTGTCTGGTGTGTGAATCACACTGACCGATGTACGCACCACACTTATCAGTGTACGACTCGCACTGCCCGATGTACGCACCACACTGTCAAGTATACGCACCACATTGTCTGGTGTACGCACCACACTGTCCGATCTAGGTACACACTGTCCAGTGTACGCACCACACTGTCTAGTGTACGAATCACACTGTCTGTTGTACGGAACACACTGTCCAGTGTACGCACCACACTGTCTGATGTACGCACCACACTGTCCGGTGTACGCACCACACTGTCCAGTGCACGCACCACACTGCCCTATGTACGCACCACACTCTTCAGTGCACGCACCATACTGCCCGGAGAACGCATCACACTGTCCGGTGTACACACCACACTGTTCGGTGTACACACCACACTGTCCGGTGTACGCACCACACTGTCCAGTGCACGCACCACACTGCCCTATGTACGCACCACACTCTTCAGTGCACGCACCATACTGCCCGGAAAACGCATCATATTGTCCGGTGTACGCACCACACTGTTCGGTGTACGCACAACACTGTCCAGTGTATGCACCACACTGCCCGATGTACGCACCATACTCTCAGGTGTTAGAGAACGTTGTAATCGATGTTCACCATCATCATTGGGTTACTCAAAATGAGAATATTATTACACGTTCAGTACAATGTACCAAACATTATCATGTCATAATTTGACCTGTCGACAGCCCGTCCAAAAAGGCGTTTTGACGGACCAGCTTTGTCGGGCCATCTATTGTATTTACTTGTCAATCATGCCTATGCAAATCGCTATTACCATCGACTAGTCCGATAAGTGGTCAGTAATATTATAATGGAGCGATATGGCTTTCATATTATAATAAGTATTCAGGTAAGCGATGCGTAAATCATGAAGACCAGGACAGGATGGCGGGCTGTCGATAGGTCAATTATAAAGCATGTGTGCATGTTGTTTTTGTATACTATTGTTATTTTATTTATAAGTTAAAAATATTATATATTCTGGCACGACCCGAATCAAATATTTAAAAAAAAAACATCGACAATTTAAACAACATTTCAATGTAATGGAACTGAACATTCGCATTGTTGGGGACGTATAATTATATTTGTAAACTAGACACGCTGACACGCAGGACGACCGTTTCCTGTTGAGTGATGTTGTGTCGTCAAATAAACAAGCTGACACGCAGAACGTTGGTCTCTATAGGCACAGTATCTATCATATGACATTAAATGAAGCTGAATAACCATCAATTTTACCTAGGTTGCTAATACGTAAACATGTATATTGCACTACTTTTGTAGGCAAAATGACATAAAGATCTCCTCATGTCTTTGGACGATCGGCATTTCTGTTTTATTAAAGGTAGATCCATCATTGTTTTCTCTTTGATTAGCAAATAAATACAAGGGTTGTTGAATTAATAATGAGACAGTGCTCATAACTATTATATATATAAGCCTTGTAATGAAAGGAAAATCAATTTTGTAATAAAAACAACGTATATTCTGCTATCTGCCAAGATTGTATCAGCTTATAATGACAAAAACTCTTTGAATGATATCATTCTTAATTACCAAAGTAACGCAATTATCACCCAGATCCGGAATTCTGTTTAAATCACACTTTTTCATGACAAATAAAATAATTGGATAATGAATTCATTCAGATTCAAACATTTGCATCATTGAAGATATGTGGTCCTAATGCGAGTCTCAAAACTGAATAACTTTTTACATACATGTACTAAGTATATGTTATTTATGCTTTATTGTGACACATAAAACTCCCGTCGGACGACAACAACGTAACACGCCGGCGAGTTTGTGTTTCGCCAGGGCACCGGGCGATTTTAATCATGTTTTAACTTGCAAAGTCATACATAGTACGTGCGCCGGTCGTTGTCTGTACATGTATTTAAAACATAGGCTGATGCTAAAATGGGTGCCGTTTTGCGCCCGTACGACGCCCGGCCGGTGTTTTTCTTTATCGGATGGTCGCCGACCGGTGCCCGGACGATAGTGCACGGATAACACAATGTTTCACGTGCATGATAACCTGCAATTAGGCCGTATTTGTCATCATGTCACGCCAAACACAGGCGATCTTCGGTAGCACCCTTTCCGGAGGTGTTGTCGAGAAGTCGGAAGACGAAAACGAGTGTAGCCGCTTACAAACTGGTGAACATGAAGGTCAAAATTAGTCCAAACTGGTCAAAATATTTTTGCCGGGAAACACATAGAATCGTTATAGAATCGTCATTATGTGGGCTCGGAAATGTTGCCATTTTGTCATAATAAATGCGCTAAGTATTGGACTTTAGGGATTAACGTCATCATTGTAAAATATAACAAAACGAAAGTACATGTAGTTTATTTTGTTTACACACTCAATATCATGCCACGTGCATCTTTACACACCCGATATCGAAAAGTACTGATCAGTTGCGGTCAATAGAATTAAATAGAAAATTAATGTGCTTATGTTAAAAAGACGTTTCTTGTCTTGCTCGGCGACGTCTTAATATTCGCGCAAGTAGACGCTTGTCAACTTTTTGTAAGATAACAATACAACTACAATGTCGGAAAATGTATTATGCTAATTAAATGCCATAAAATGATGTATTAGATTATCACTGTCTGCACTTGAAGCCGTCCTTCGTAATGACTCAGTCAGCCTTGTTAATACCAGCTATTGACAACTTGCTGATCAGATGCTACTACGAGAAACTACCGCCTGGTAAACTAGACAGATGAGTCAGGTTTTCCACGTCGACGAGAAAAGAGAAAATGCAAATTTCTTTTTCTTATTTCTTTTGGTAATCCTAAGAAATTTTCTCCCAAAAGCAAATCCCTCAACTACTTCAATTTTCGCTTGAATGTTTGTTTTAGATGAAATCGTAGAAAAGTGCTGCAAAGTCATAACTTGCTGAACGCAACAATCTGAATTATATATTGGCAAGCGTCTAAAACATCTAAAGTTTTAAAGCAGCTGACCTCCAGATGCTTAAAAAATAAAAAAAAAGGAAAGAAATAATAAAATTAACGGTAAATACTGGTCAAGGTATGTTCAGTGAAGAAATCTAGTATTAATGACCCCTTAATTCAAGTGAGAAAGTTGACAAAACCGTTGGTAAAACATCGTTTTTTGTTTGCATAATCAACTGCGTTATTAACGCAGTACTTAGCCGTTAGGCCACACTTTTATTTTATGTCTTACAAGATTTTGTTTTAAAAATTGCGTACGGTCGGTCGAAAAAAAAGAAGAAAAAAGGTGTAAAATGTACTATTTAACTTGTCATTCCAATCGGTGTTTTTGTAAGTACAGAGTATTTTAAGGTTAAAATGAGGTTAGTAAAAGACACAAAAAATATATTTCAATCTTCAATATCAATTAATAAACATGTTTTTTGTTAAATTTTAATGACACATTGTTTGAGTAAATCGATACATGTTTTAAATAAAAGTACCGGTACCATCATAACTTATATAAAATTATAAATGCTAAGTGAGCTTTAAGTTCTACATTGTTTACAACATTCTTTGTTTGAACATCTCTTCAATTTATATTGTTAAAGTTATATAAAATTGTAATCGTTAATTTATATGAATTGTTTTAATAGTTAATAACACATGGTTATATCAAATCAATACATGTTTAAAATAAAACAAACTTTCATATCATGAAGTGCAAAACAGATACAAAAAAGCCTGAAGAACAATATGTTTGCTATAATTCGACTATTTTTACAAATCACAGAGCATCTTAAGAGAAATGTACAAACAAGCATAGTTCCATTTTCTACAAAAGATATTGATGCAACAATACTGAAACATATATGCAAGTCTAGTTAAAGTTGGGATTTAAGGCATTTTTCTCACGGAGAGCGTTCTTTGCATTGTAAAATATAGTTTCGTACTCAGTTTTTTATTTTTTTAAGATTCGGTACAATTTTCATAGGGTCGGCAATAAAAAAAATCTAAATTTTAAATTTCATTTTTTTCCATTTGTTGAACAATACGGTCGGGATTCTTGAAAGACGGAAAATTAAAAATGTCTGGCCTTATGTAAAGTAGGAATATCCTGATGGTAGAAAAGCGAATTGTCTGTTTTCAAAGCAAAAAGTGAAAATATGTAGGTTTTGATTTTTAACAACTAGTATATGTATTTGAAGACATATTTTGAAATATTTGTATAGCTTATGATTTTCTAACTTATAATCTGGAGGTCAGCTGCTTTAATATGAAATAAACAATCCCAGTCACACCATCATTCTGTCCGGGTAGTCTCTTACACAATGATTTTGTCGTCTTCCATAGCCACGGTATAACTGAAAACTTAATTAAAAGTAATTTATGGTATATATATTTCTTAATATGTGTATTCATTCAAATCTAAAATGAAAGAAAATATCCAAAACACACACAAATAGTTTATTTTGAATGTCGGTTACGTCTTGTCGTTCTGCGTGTTTTGTGCTGTTTTATGTGTTTGTTTTGTACGGGTCACGTTGTCATGGTGCCCTTAAACTTGAAATTATCTACATTGTTTACAACATTTTTTTCTTTGAACATGTCTTCAATTTATATATAATTCTAACATAAGTATGTAACCGGATTCGGGGGGTGGGGATCATAAACAAACACAAAGACTTAACAAAATCTTTTAATTTTATTTTGAAAGTCTTAGAATTGACGAATAGCCCGTTATGTTTTGAGGTATATTGATTGACAATAAAACTGACAAGTCAGTGTTTTGCAAGACAGAACCCGATACGAAACATAAACACTGTTTTCAAACACATTTTACATGCCTAAATTGAAACAAACCATTGACATTCCCCTTCCTTGCACCAGCATGTCTACTGCGTTACCTGTAATGGTGCAGTTACACTATAGCGTATGATAGAACGTATTTATTGAATGAAAAAAATCCAGAATTACTACTCATACGCACAACTTTCGAGTGTTAGGAGTTTCGTTAGGTAAACGTCGTGTACGTTCCAAATACGCTGACCCGAGCTAGCGACGACAGTCCTTTACAAACGTATTAAGCGAATGTCTAGCGTAGCCAGCGTATGTCTTGCGTATGGTAAGCGTGTGCGTAACATATATCATAAACGCTCGCATACACTGAAAATTTTTAAACATGTCCAAATAAATATTTTGGCCTCTGCCCTATGTGTATAAAACAACACACATCGACGTATGTCAACGTATTTGGAACGTCAGGACGTATGTCCCTAATGTTTATTTACGTATGTGAGCGTATGAGCATACGCTCACATCCGTTGATGCCATACGCTGTAGTGTGACTGCACTTTTCGGCTGCCGAGCCAAAGTCACAAGTTGATTGTTTGAAGTTGTTTTACATTGTTTTGTGTGTCGTTAGTAAAGTGTTGATTTCATATCTACATTGAGCCGCGAAGGTGTCAATTGAACAACATCCCCACGTGGTCCTATCAGCAGGCGCGACCGTGGAATGACGTGTGCATCACTGCATCAGGCCAGAACATAATAATGTCTTTTTCCTGTAACATCTCGAAACTGAGGGTCGGTAGAGCTAGGTGCTTTTTTTACAGGACTCTGCTCAACAGGGACTGCAAAATTAATCCTGAAGTCAGTTTGTGAACATAAGAATGCTAAACTATTCAGATTTATGGTCTAGTTTTATTGAAATTCTCTTGTAGCACTAACTATATTTTAATTAACGTCGTAGAACCATCATTGTTAAATTTCATATTTTATTACTCGATTGTAAAAATAAACTATTATTTCCAAATATATGAACACAGCTAAATAATGAATTAATTAACCGTGTTGTTTTAGGATTAAAAATATCAGTTTTAATTTTAGGTAGATAATCCTCATTAACTTTTACATTGAAGTATATGGAAAAAGATCAACTTTTCTTATTGTTAACAACTGAATAGATTTTTAATGTTATTTTGATTCACATTTCACTAAAACATCTTAATTTAATCTTTAGAAGAACAACCGAGAAAACAGCATATTTCTAGTTTTCAGGGGAGATAACTTACACAATTACCTAGGGGAGGTAATCAACTTCTGTCACAGGTGGTACAGTTCGTCAATGTCAACTGTCGTTAGGATTTTCCAGTTTAATATGTTCATGCTAGTATCAAGCTGTACACTTTTTATTGACATAATTTATGGTAATGGTGGGCCAAATACCATAATGTAATGGATAATTATTGTGTTTAAGAACAAAACATCTTTCGGTGAATGATAGGGACATAAAATTGTCGGTTGAAGAATCGGAGGTTTGATCAAATTACATGAAACAAACATTATTTTGTTTGTCTCATCTGCATGTTTGATGTCGTCAACTTGACGCGTGACGCTCAATTCACATGCTAACGGAGGTCGTCAACTTGACGCGTGACACAGCGCAGCTTGATGCATTCACCCGGCTAACGACCTACATAAAATGTGTTCATTAGTTTTTGCGGATTTTTTTTCAGGATTATGGCTTTAGATAAAGTCTGAAAACAAGGACAAGAATCAAAATGTACACTTTATTATATCTCGTTCATATCTTTCGCTTTCAACAAAAATACTATCGATAGATGTTGACCGTCTGTCCCATTTTGCAAAAAGAATAAAATAATAAGTTTGTATTGCACAAGTTTAACTAAACGATAAAAAACACGTTTAAAGGCAACGTTTCTCGAAAAAGGTAAGGCCAATTTAATTCAATTTGGAGTTAATTCGGAGTAGGTTGATCTTCATGTACCAGACGCAACTATGAGATGTCTCAGAATAGAACAAAAGGCTCTTTCCTCGTGCAGTAGGCCAGAATAATATAAAATGTAGTATCACCTGAGCTGTATGTTTCGAATACAAATACCAAAAAAAAGCCCGTTAATTTTAATTCAGAGCTATATAAATGTAATTTAACTCTTAAATAACGTAATATAACCGCCTAGCAATGCGTTTACTTCTTTCGTTTACATTTTTGTTTAAAAATGCTTGGTCTATATATTCATACCCTTATAATCGGTCACAAATTTTACAAAATGTCAAATATACTATAAGGATTACCATTATAAAAGAAGTGCAACTTTTTTAAGACAAATTATGTGATTTTGACATCAAAATAAAAACACTTTAACAACAACAACAACAACAACAACAACAACAACAACAACAACAACAACAACAACAACAACAACAAAGAAAACATAAAAAACGAAAATCGAAACCGAAATCTAATGCGTTACCTCTCGACATTAAAACAATTGAATGTATCGACTAATGTCGCGCTATTTAACTGTTTCAACGGTATATGTCGAAACATTAACAAACAAAGCCAAATTAGCTGGCCACCCTTTTTCAACACAATCGTTTTTCTGTAATATTTTAATAAGATGAATAACTACATTTGGGCAGTTTCTCTTATTTACGGAAGTAGGATTCACTGCTTTATAAGTATGGCCAAAAGATATAGACATAACATCTTTAAAACCGAATGAAAGTGAGCGGGTGAACTGTTAGCCGGTTATTGTTCATTTATTACGATTGTATGCAAAATAAATGTTTCGCTCAGTCTCGCTCGCTTACAACAGATTTTCATAAAATCGTAATAATTATATGAAATATAACATACACACTTAATGCAATTTCTTCTATGTACATGTAGCTCACTTATCAGATTTTTTATGTTGGAGTTGAATCGGCTTGCTCAAAAATTATAAAGAGCACGACCTGATTCCAGGACAATTTGCTACTTTCAAGAACTTGGTGACCGACATACATTAACGAGACGTAAAGACACTGATATAATCTGAAGGAGAAAATCAATTCGAACCGCATATCAAATTCCGAGAAACCTTCAAGATAATTGTTATTTACATAAAAGGTTCTCCACCGGTCAATGACAAAGCTATTTTATGGCACAAATCTGAGGAGAAATTTTAATGGTTTAGCAAGCTCATTAATCACCTTTGTTTTCCAGTCTTTGGATTTTGTGGCGAACGTATCTTATTATTTTTTAAACAACTAATATTGAGGAAAACGAATGCCAAGTAAGTTTATATATTGGTTAACAATCACAAACTTCATGATACTGGTATTGTAAAACTAGATAAGTAACGTTATAGTTATATGCCTATGTTTCTGAGAGTGAACCCCCCTACCTCATTGAGTACTGCTTTTTAAGCTTGCGTACTGCGTACGGCCTTATTTTGGCCTTGCGTAATGCGTACCGTTTAACAACAAAAACAACCTATGGCGTTTCCATTTACATAAGGAAGATAAAAGTCTGCGGCATGCACAGGCACAATCATTCGTTTGAACGTTAGTTTTGTTGTGTTTGCTATATAGCTTCAATGTTTTGATTCCAATAATCAATGTTTAGTCTAATAAATGATGTTCATGAAATGTCCAATGTAAAAAATAATTGATTTACTACGTTTGTTGTGTTTCTTGATGGCAATTGTACGTTTTGAAAGAAAATGTGTTGTCTGTGTACAAAACAACAGGATTTTTGCGTACCGCGTACAGTCTACCCCCCCCCCACCCATCCCTTAAAAACCGTACTCCCTGGTGACTGATCATCTAGACAGTGCGCCATGTTTTCAACATGTATCTCTCCCCACTCTTGTACCAACACCACCAAAAATCCCAAATACGGAAAGTATTCGTTATACCTACAATAGGGACATTAACACTGAGGTTCATATTTAAAGTGACTTAGCCACTGCCAATAATGGTGTAAAACAAATGAAAAAATCTAAAATTAGGCACATACAACACCCGCGATTTGCGCTAAAAAAATTTTAAGGATAATAGATAAAATGTGACTCAATTTTAAGTAGAATGTCTTAGATTTAACGTTTCGGGATACCTACTTAAGAATAATATATGTTTAGGTAACAACTCAACTTATTAAGTTGGGAAGCAAATGAGAATATCGCCTCCATTTTACGACATGGTCCGTTAAACTATACAACGTCCACAAACGATAAAAGAATAAAAATAAGGTTGTAAAACAACAGATTGTAAAATCCCTAATAGCACATTTAAACCTTCTTACCTTAGGTTTTATTGCAATACATTATCTAGTGCATGAAAGTTTAATGAACAAGTTAAATGCTCATAATATGGTAATAAAAGTTATTGCTTATTGTATCGTTGCCATTTAAACACTTCTGAGTGCTATTAACAAGCCATGGTATCTAATAATATCAAGTTTTCACAAAAACAATTTGTCAGAATATAAATGCATAAGTATTTATAGCGAAAATGAGTGTCGAAAGGTCACCATGCCATGGCTTAATTAATACGTCCCTGCTGAACGTTATAAGGTCAAGAAAATGCTGCGAGCACTCTTAATGCAGTGAAACAACGCATTGGACAGAACGTGATGCATTTGTTCTATTGCTTTTGTCCTTAGCACACAAACCAATAGTGTATATTACAGTTTGGCTTGATTTTTAAACCTTTAAAGGGTTATAATTTCCCATTTTTTTCCTGAATTAAGATTTTGATAATACTTTGTATACATACAGATTATGTCTTAACTGAATGAAAAATAAAATAAAAATATCGAGCTTTAGTTGCCACAGTGCTGTTATGACAACAAGTTTAGGCGATTGGTAGTTAAAATCATCCCGGAAAAATAAACTCCAGCATAAGTTTTCATAAGACACCGCATACTTGACTTAGATGGCCAACCATTCTACCAGTTTATAAGGCAATTCACTGTCTATTTTCAATAAATGACGATTAGAGCTACACCTATATATGAAGCACATATGTGCCGTTTAGATTTTCCCATAATTTAGCAGCAATACGATTATACCTATTTAAATAAGAATTTTTACGTTTTCGCACATTAGTTTACAAAATTATAATTAAATACTAGCAATAAAAATTACAAAATTAGTGGGACAGAAAAGTGTTTTTTCGAGTTTTTGTTTTCCTGACAATTAACTGCCTTGGGTATGTCGCCAAAGTAATTCTCCGTGTGAAATAACTTGACCCCGTATTCAATAGATTTCTATTATATTTGTTATGTTAAGTGCACACTATGTATTGCCGAGTTTTTGTTTGGTACCGACCTTAAGCAAATGTAAATATAAATTACAAAAAATATCTAACAGTACTAGACATACAAACGAACAACCATGTGAAAATATGTCGTCATATTCGATAAATTCTAATCCATACACACACAGTTTCGATGTCGTTGATAATTTCAATTAAATTTACAAATGCATGTGAATGAATACAAACAACACTAATAGGAATGTAAACGTTTCTTACTGATTTCCTCAATGGTACGAAATTAAAAACGTTTGCGTACTCAGTCATTGTGCCATCCATATTTCAAACAGAATATCTCGTTATTTAAACGAGAAATGGTTTGCTTTTATTTATATTGACTTGTTTTTGAAGGGGACTTAACTGCGGTCTGAACTGGTGTCACAAAAAAGACATTTTAAACACACCGATAGTGTTGTGTAATCACTGTAAAAATGTGAAGTTACGAAGATTTCGATTCGACAGTGATGCTGTATAACATATTATAAAATCAAAAAAAATATGTCTATAAATCCTGCTGTATCAATGATCACTAACTGGCATTTTAGTGCAAAAAGATTTTTTTTCGTCACTAGGTTGGCACGAAATAAACATCACTGTATAAAGTTGACTAGTGTTGACAAAAAAGATATGAATAATAGACTGACTCTGAAGTTGCACCTGGGACAGAGATGGAGCTTTTAATGAGTTTAACAAGAATAGACATACCATTTTAGATAAGAAACAATTATGTTATAGGTAAACCAAAATAAAATCTTAACATATCTTTAAAAAGCAATGCAATTGATTCACAGATTCAGTCTCTATGGAAATGTTTGAAAGACTAAGGGCTGCCTAGTAAGGGGGGATCAGTACTTTGCCAGCCGTGAAACAATTTATTTGGTAAAGTATTCTTTTAATTGTAATTGCTCAAAAGGTCGTTAACGCCAATAGATTTTTTTAACTGCCCATTGTGTCTGAATACACAAAATTAAAGTATTTTAAAAGCCATTCGCTACTAATACTACCGGTTTAAATGGCATCCCTGCACGTCATGTTAAAGGTTCAGCTTCTATTATTACCGGTCCTCTTAACAATGCCATTATTAGGTTGCATTATACAAGGCATTATTCCTGATGATCCTAAGTCTGCACGTGTTGTTCCTTCAAAAAATAAATGACAAGACTGGTGTATGCATTTACCTTCAAGTTTTAATATTAAGCATTGTCTTAAAGATTGTAATATAAATTGAAGTGATGTTCAAAGAAAGAATGTTGTAAACAATGTAGACATGTCAAGTTTAAGGGCACCATGACAAAATAGTCCCTATAAAAACAAACACGCAGAACAGCGCAAAAACGTGTTGAATATGCTACTTTACAATAAATTATCGCTGTATGAGTTCCAGGTTCCTGGTCCAGGAGTTTTAGACGCAGTTTATTCAATAAAACTTATTTAATTTACCTTCCTGATTGTATACGTTTTTAAATGGATATATGTCCCCTTGTCGGCATTGCACTGTTAGACCTACACAAAGCTTTCGATACTGTAGATCACGTTATTATGTCCATGAAGCTACACACCATGGGACTAAACGACTCGTGAATTAGGTGGCTTACCTTTTATATGTCAGATAAAAAACAAAATGTTCAAGTATTAGGAACCAAGTCAGCATCTGCTAATGTATCAAGTGGTGTGCATTTAAGGGGCATTACTTTTCTTGTACATGTTTATGATATGTCTGCAGTAGTGAAGAATAAGAATCTATGTAGATGATTTATCCATACAATTTTCATCAACAATATTAACAATATTGAATTTCTTTGTCTGTTACGTCATGTTTTTCGTATTTCGTGTTTCGCTAGGTGTTTGTTTTTGTACCGCCATTTTGTCATGGTGCCCTTAAACTTTACCCTATCTACATAGTTTGCAACATGTTTTTTCTATGAACATCTCTTCAGTTTGTATTATGCTTAGTAAGGAAATAAACATAGTTAAACAATGGTTTGTTTATAACAAACTCGCTGTACTAAATCGATTCCCTTTTGGTCAAAACAAACATTAAAACGACAATCAAGTCTGAATGCCAAATGTAATTATCAATTAATAAAAAATACACAATTATTCTGTAAAAAACATTGGTGCTACCATTGACCAATCTTTGAGCGCCTGGCAAAGTCCATTATCAAGAAGGCTTACACAGTGTGTACCAGATTATATTTCGCCAGGTGTTTCAGATTAGTTCCAATATTGCACAAAATATATTAAGTACTCACTTAAATGCTATTAGTTCAGTAAATTATATTTCTGCTCGTCTCAGTTCTCATGTCAAGAATTAAAAAAAACATTTTTAAAGCCAAAAGCAGAAAGAGGCAGGTTTTTAGCAGATGTTTAAATTTTGGTAAAATGAATTGTGCCTACACTGCATGTAGTCTATGGAATAGTTAACCACAAATAGCAGATGATGCCACTTCTGTTTCCTCTTTTAAATAAGCACAAACCCATCTTTTAGACTATACAGAAAACAATTTTTAGATTGATTAAAATATTTAATATTCTTTGGTCTTTAATATTTTAATAGATGGTCCTTAAATGTATGTAGGTATTGAGCTTTTATTTTATACTTGTCTTTTTATCTGTGAATTTATTTATTTATTATTATTATTATTATTTAGAATTTGAATAAATGTTTCCATGTCTATCACAACACGGTGAACATAAAGGACCATGTGTAGTGGAAAAAAGGGTATTAAACCCTTTTGTGTCCTACTTTGATAAATGCATTCAATATCCTCTACATAGAAGGATTGTTTTCATTTTTGATTAAGTATACCGTGCATGTCTCACTATGTATATCTGCATCTGCAATTTATGTTTGAATAAATCTATCTTTCTTTGTTTTTTGCAAAAATAGCTATACCTCAATATAATCACCAGAATTTTTTTTTAAATATTCAAAATTTTGTTTGGATAAAAAGAACAGACTAGAAGAAAAGGCCTGTAAGACAACTTTACTGGATTATATGATAAAGTCTAGAACACCGTTTGCATATAGAACTAGGAAACTGGGAAGAGCACGTTCTATAAAAGAACGTGAGCCAAAACAGAATAGGAAATACATTTCATTTTAATTTTTGACAGAAAAAGTAGATAACATCAACTTTATTTGTACTGTATAATTACCTAAGTATTTAAAAACTAAAAATATAACTATTAATAATAAAGGCGTTGACCATTTGTAGAACATTATCTTAACATAAAATTATATTAACTGTAATTATTTGTTCACCTTATTCGTTGATCGCTGTATTTATTGACTCAGAATTAGTGTTTTTGTTGACCTATGTATATTTTGTTTGTAGACCTATGTTTAATATGTTTGTAGACGCATGATAGCTGTTTTCGTTGATCTACGTGTACAATTACGGTATTAATTAACCTATGATAACTGTATTATAACTGTATTTGTAGACCTTTGATTATTTGACTTATGATTACTGATTATGTTGAAAAATGATCATTGTAAATCTTGACCTTTGATTATTGTACATTTTTTTAATTTATTTGTTTACCTATGATTACCGTATATCTTTACCTTTGTTCACTGTATTTGTTGATAAATTATTACTATAGCTGTTGAGATACGACAAGTCTATGTGTTGACCGTATATTGAAAGGACTGGTAATGCCACATGATCAATTACTATGTCGCCGAATAAAGTTATCGCTGTCAGGCCTTCATTAGAGGCCCGATATTTATCATTAAGTATCTCTTGTAATCGATTTGCTTTAGCTACGCATTAGGTAACATCTGATGGCTCGTATTTTTCATCATTAGTGTAATGCATTCTCACGGCATCATTGGTAATTAGTACAACCATTATGTGGTGCAAAACGGTCTGATGTAACGAGATGATGCTTTGCCGCGATCAGCTGCCACCAATGTAACCCAACACTTGCACTGGAAGGTTATTGAAACCGTTGCCTGTGACATTTAAAGGTTTCGCTTATATCTCATTACAGAGTCGTGCAGCTACTGCCTTTCGATAAAGAATCAAAGGTATGTTTTCTAGTTGTGTCAAAGGAAGGAAACGTGCATCTATAGACTATATTACATGGCATTGCTTAGTTGCTTTCGGTGAAAACATACTTATCTGACTAGTGAGTGTCAATACTGTTGTTAATTCATATACAATGAGTAAAGCTCTTTAACGATTTGATAGAGATAGCAATCTATTGACCTCCAACCGATCCATAAACCGGTTCCTGTATGTGACCAAGTTTCTGAGCTTTATTTCTTTATCAAAGAAATGTCATTATTTACAGCTGGGAAACTGTTGTCTTGGACGGTAACAAGTTTGCGTCGGAGATTATCCGAGAAAATCATATGAGTGATTGTTGGAAATCGTGAATATTGTACCTTAGGTAGGAATTGTTTTTATACTTTTCTCGTTATTATTATAATTATTAAATAGGATTCTACTATTTATAAACATAGCTTAAGCAAATTATTCGATTTATAAATAATCATTGGGGTAAAATCAGGAAGTGTTGTATTGACTATAGAATAAACAGTTCCCCAACGGTCATTCATTATTATTTATAACAGTACATGGTAATATTTCATTCAGCGGATTAGGTGTTTCAAGTGACAATCTGACCTAGTAAATACAAAAGAAAGCGTACTTCATGTTTGTAATAAACCTTATCTCAAGAAAAGTACATAAAGTGGAGGAGAAGAGGAGGAGATTTAACTTTTGCGGAAACGTGCATTACAAAGACAGTTCCGCGACCGTCAATCTTGATCATTTATAACATTAGTTTTTAAACCAATGGCTTAGGGTTATGATTGTCAGGGGACACTTTGGTCCATTAAATACAAAAGAAAGCACACTTCCTGTTTGTGATAAACCTTATAACGCGAACAAAAGACAATTACAGAAAGGACAGGAGATTGAACTGTTACGGAACTGTGCATTAAAATGAAATGTCAGGAGGATAGCGCTGTACCTCAACAGTCCTCAACGTACACACGAGTAGTCTCACTCCGGAAACAGAAGACAGGTGACTTAATGGCAAATCTTTAAGCGCATTGCAGACGACATTAGAAGTACAAGGCCATGTCTGTCATGTGTAGCGATTAACTTTAAATATGAATACTCTCGTAGACGTATTGTTTATTTTAGACAGACCTTAGAATCCCCTTCTGTCTGTCCAATTGTATTGATAGCAAGAGAAAGTTAAGTGTATTGCGTTCAATTCCGCGTCATGTGATCACAAGTTTGTTTCTGCTGCATCCATTAGAGCGTGCTTGGCCCAGTGTCCTTATAGTGTGCAGTGCTCGCGTAATACAGACCTGCCGTCTGGGAGTTGTCTCGATACACGTTTTCCATCACGGAAACAAGTGGGTATGTTCCCCTAGGCGCAAACATAGAGCTAGTGACATGTATGGATTGGATTACACACATTTGGCAGCAGCAGCATTGTAGTTCCCAACTTCGTTTCCAAATACGTAACGTAACATGCGTTGAGGTATGATTATTCGTTGTGATCGAAGACAAAAACCGTTGTCGCCGCATTGGCATTATTAAATTCGGTAAACCTTCCTATTTATATGGTAAGGAACAAGGCTTCAAGAAATAATTTATCTTCAAAGGTTTCTTCCGTGAGACATGAACTGCGTCTTACGATTAACATCGGCCGTGAAAGCATGTTGGCATTGATTCTATTTTATGGATCATAACAATTGAAATACAATGTACATGTGTATGCTCTTCCTCCTATAAAATTCGTGAAAAGAAACTAGAATAAAATGAATAATCAAACGTTTTATCATTGTTAAAGTTATATGAGTGAAATGGATTCACATATTTGCAGCTTAGTAGAGGTTTTAAAAACCTTTTTTATCTAAATATATGCCATTTGAAGACGATTCACCGCACCGCTTTTAACAGTTTTTTATTATTTTATAAACAAGATTGAAATTTTTCATTGTATTCATATTTAAGGGAGGTAATAAGGTGTAATATTACTTTCCTTTAATTTAATTAAAGCAAATACATGTAAAGGTTACATCCATTTAAAAAATATTTTTCTCTGGTTGAAAAGTATAATCATAATACATATAGCATTTTAATGAGGAAATTCTTGTTTATAGTTTGAAAATAAATACAAATGTGAATCCTTCGCAGTCCATTACACAACTACAACCTTAAATGGGTGAGATACTATGCCCACTGACTAAAACCATTATACATAACAAGTATTTATGGATTATCACATTTGTACACATACATACTCACTGTAATTTTTAGACGAAGGTTTACAGTTATTATGTTTTGTTTTTTAATCAGACACATACTATTTCGTCGGAGGTTAATATCACCACTTAAAACACTCATTATTGTGTAATTTAAGGCAATATGTAAATGCTGTTGCGCTTCAAATTTTGCCAAATTTGATGTATGTACATTTGTTGACCGAATTAAAGGGTTTGTGCCTCAAACGTCTTTCAGACTGTTGTGCGTGCACTATTATATTATATTCTTTGGCGGAATTAATAGCTATTCTGAATTTTGTGAATAGAAAAATAGTATTTTATGCATGTAATGTAAGAAATGTGAATATTCTACCCCATTCTACCACATAGTATAGAAAAGAGACATCTAAAAGAATTATACATTGAGATACACAGAACCCGATACCAAAGGTTCATCCACATGCCAACCAGGAATGTCATTAGCCTTTGCTCGGAAGATAACCCAGAATCATATTTACAATTCTGATTGACACATTCAATAAAACATGGACATTTCGTATGATTTAATGTTCTTCGCTTGGATTACTATAGTTATTCTTGAATTGTTCGACTGTATTTGACATAGCTGTGTTTGCAGAGTCTTCTGTTCGGATGTCCTTTCCTTGGGTCGCAAAATATTATATACATACATCTTCTTAACATGACAAAGCAGTCAAAGTTTAGCTTATGTTCTGGTTAAACTGTGTCTTTTATTGAAACTAGACAAAGATAATTATGTTCCACGTGTTCCTCACATCTGGTTCGTGTGTGGAAGCAGCCAGCCACTTGCCAGGTAAACAGTCTAGCCATTGTGAACCCAGAAAAGGTGGAAAGTGGACTGACAGCCGTGATATAACCTTTTAAAATTCCGGCGTAAAAGCAAACAATCAAACCAGCAAACAAGTAATTACTATGACGATGTACAAGGCCACAACAATGAGCAGCGTTATCAGTGTTTAATGTTTTGCAGCAAAACACCATCAGGAACATTATCAAGCATGTTCGTAAAATTACTTACTTATTATTGTCATGCTTATTCTTTTTTTTTAATCCACCATTAAAATAAGCCTTGTTTATTATTCGTTTCATACACATAGAGATGAAATAAAAAAAAATACATCAATTCTTCGGGAATATAACGAGAGCATCGGCTGCATATTTAAGAAACCTTGTATTCAGGCCATTGTATCACGAGGCACTAGGTGACAGCTGCTAATTGCGTAGCTGCGAGCCGCACTTTCCCGCCGCGGTCTAGAATGTCCCCCTGTTTCTCGCCGTAACTGTGGTTGCAGAAATAAAATCTGTTTGCCAAGAAATGATCTGATAAGACTCTATTGGCTGCAGGACCAATGCGACCTTAATAGTTTGTGCCGCCGAGTATAAATGCTACTACGGCTTCAATGCGGCGTGTATTGGATGAGTGTCATCGTAATCAGGCTGTCTTTGGTTCTCTCTCTGATCGCAAGACTTGCTGGAAGGATACTGTAGTTACTGCTGTCTCCCTTCACAATATAAAACGTTATCTGGATGAACTTTAATAAGCGATTTGAATAAATGACGAATATGAGAGAGTTGTTAGACAAAGGTAAATAAGTTACGCTGATGTTGTTGCCATACTTTGGAATTATGAAATGATGTTTTATATGGTTTAAAATAATATGTAACATGTGCCAGTGTTTGTTTGTAGTGAAGTTTATTTTTGCAACGAAATGTTTAATGACATTTGCGTTTCAAAATTATGCACTACTGCATAGAATAAAATGTGTTCTTTTTTCTCTTTCCTACAAAAAAATTCGTCAAAATGTTTAACAGACATATTTTTCAAAATAATATATCGTGTAACTCAATTAAGTGACACTAAAGATGACATTAATGAAGATCATTACTAAAGGTTTGTTTTTGTGGGCTTTTGTAAATGCTGAACAGAAATATAAATTTAATCTACTTTATAGCGATTTCCATGCTGTTATTCTCTGGTTGATGAGCAATATGTTGGTATTTAGTCACTGACATTTCCATTTGTCTGTATTTGTATAAAACGAGAGATCAAATAAATTAATGCAAACATATGCATACCTCACGATCAAGTTTATTTTCAAGACGACTCTCCGGGCGTCTCACATACTGCAGTGAATGCAGTGTGCCAACGCTTTGTTCGTTCTCTGATGTGACTTTCACACATAATGTGAACTTGTGTAACAGTTAACAGCTCTAAAACATAATAACACACAGTAGGCTGCTGAAAGGCAACGCGCAGCATGTGCTCGCCAGTTAGCACCAGATGATGCGTGCACGACAATCGTCCCAGGCAATCCTAGACCATTGAACTTAAGGAATACTGGTAATCGTTTTTCTCGTTTCAGCAATGCCAATGGCGCGAGATCAAATCCGACAGAACTACCGGGTCGTTGTTATGGGAACGGCGGGCGTCGGCAAGAGTTCCATCATCAGCAAGTTCATGCACGACAAGTTCACTGAGTGTCACAAAGAGACGATCGAGGAGCTCCATCGCCATCAGATGAAATTTGAGAGCGTGAGTGTCGAAATCGACATTTTAGACACATCAGGTTCATATTCCTTTCCAGCCATGCGGAAGTTAGCCATTGCTACTGGAGATGCATTTGTGTTGGTCTTTTCAGCAGATAACCCCGACAGTTTTGAAACGGTCAAACTTTTAAGGGAAGAAATAAAAGAACATAAAGCAAAGGGAAAGTATTCCATCGTAGTCGTGGCTAATAAAACGGACCTGACTGAAGACGAGAAGCGCGCATGCGCAGTTATTGAATCTGTCGTCTGTATGGATTGGGAGGAAAAGTTTGTCGCTACTTCCGCCAAAACCGGGGACAACATTGAAGAAGTGTTCCAGGCGCTTGAAAGCAAAATTCGTGAACGCATCATACTAGAAGAAAAGCGTTTGACTTTTATTCGCAGAATCTCTATGCCCGTAATGCGAATGGCAAAATCTGAGAAAGCAACAGTTGGTCTTCTCAAGACTAAATCACGAACGCACTCCGTGGACACATAAATGCACGAGATCTATGGACGTCTCGAGATCGCAATTAAGATCGCGGCTAATAGTAATTTCTTTTATTTTATACAATAAAAGTCCTCGGAAATGAGATGTACTCCCTCTCTAGCTCTGTATCGCTTTTTGTTGAGGATCGATTTATAAGATTCGGATTGCCTGATGGTGCCATTGTTTTAATTTAAATGTCAAGCTCGCCTCTGTTAATATGAGAAATGTCATATAAACTATATCGTGTTTAAAACCCGGTATTCGCGATGTTGTTGATTTGGATCGTTTGATGTTGTACGTCCCTTTTGACATTTTGCGTGAAATATTTCCTACCGATGTCTTGATGATAATGTATATAGTCAAGCCACTTGATTATACATACAAGTGTTGAAGCAAAAATATAACCAGTGTTCCTTTTACCTGTGAACACAATATTAAGCCTTTTAATTACGCACAATCACATTGTCATCGTATATAATCATAGTTTTAACACACGAAGCCGTATCCACTGTTTTAGAACAGTGCCAATAAGAGAATTACAAAGAGTGGATGCGACACGATGTTCATATTTGTGCACGTATTATAACCTGTTTTCGGCCGTGTTCAGAAACATCATTTCAATATTGTCACCCTGCACCATGCTTCGCGTAATTGTAGATACAACTTGGTGTGATGTGTAAAAATATTTTTGTACAAACATTTTTATGAACACGCTTTGTACTATTTTCTAATAAAAATTTTAAAAAAGCATTTTGTCCTTTGCATACTAGAAATGTTTTGTCTATTATTTAATAGACAATTTCTTGCAAATCTTAAAAGGTAATGTTGTACTGAGTGCCAGTGTACTGGCTTTCTTTTCTGCCACGCGAGATGCTTTAACATTGAGGATTTATTGATACATTTATGAAACGCATCTGCAGGTAAAGTATGTAGCAATTCCAAATTGATAAATTAAATTTTATGTTCAGTACGAAAGAACCTGTCGCAGCGTGATTATCACAGTAACATCAATCTGTTGAGTTTAGTCTCCACCACGCCTGCAGTCACGTAGGCCTACCTACAATGTAACAGCTCGTCGTAAGTGGTAATAACACATGTTAATTCATAAAATGTAGAAATATTCCAGCATTTGAATAAGGTTACCCATACAAGACGTGTCAGAAAATAATACCAGGACTATAGTTTTTATTATGGTCTGTATACAATACAAACTCAGGAATACAACAAGCCGGATTGAAAATTCCGTATTATGCTTCCACCGTGTGTAACGGATTAAAATCCCGTATTACATTCCCGCCATGTGTAATAAATAACCAGCGAGTTGTGACGTCACATCGATGCTATATTTAGATGTAAGCGTACGTGTCAGTGTTAATCAGCTGGTTTTAGATTTAAATTATTAGAAAAGATATGGAAAAGGTCTCGCGTGATACGACTTTGCACAGGCAACGAAAAGTGATAGAAACCGACGGATCACCATGCTACCATAATATGCCGTTTGTATTGACAATGTGCGATGTGCTATCACACCGGAAGTTCAAACCCTGCGAATTCGGTAGCAGGGGCATTTTGAACGATTTTGTTCTAAAATTGAAACGATTAAAAATTGAATAGCATTTTGTTTTATTACAAATATTTTATTGACAGCACACTTTCTAAAATGTTGTCATACAACATGATAAGATAAACCTTATAACAAGAACAAAAACATACAGAAAGGTGATGAGGTTAAGGTTTTGCGTAATTGTTCGTTAACATGTTCTTAAAATGCACTTACCATTAATCGATCACTGTCCGACGGCGTAAAAAGCGAACACTTACACCGACCGGCAAGCTTTGCTAAATAAAAAGCAATTTTGAAAGGCATAGACAACAGCAAACGCATTAAAGGCAATTCATCAACTGATAATGTTTGTATAAAATAATATAATATAATAATAATATAAGGCTCGGTCTGTCGAGCACCGAACTGAAAACGTCATTTAAACGCATGTGTTAGGCTTGCAGTGTCATTCTTTTTACCCAAGATGTGTGCGTGAAGGAAAACGCGCAGTAAAGCAGACTAACATTTAAATTGTCCTGGCAACCATTGTACAATAATGCCAATATAATTATTAATCTTTCAATCATTAAATGTTAACCAAAATAAACATTGTTGTTTAAATGTTAATCTCCAAAGCTGCTTTGTGCCAGTCTATTGCTTGAACTCAATGTTCTTTGATATATCATTTTGTTTTAAACCACACAAAGACGAAATGCTCATTTTTACGATAACGAAATCCAATAAAAGATTTAAGAGAGTTTTAAAAGCAATTCCATGGATCTGCCGTCGCGACAACAAGGTAAATACGTTACAGTTAGACAGATGATCTAAAATCGAGAACGTATTTTTTTTTATCGAATGCACTTTAAACGGAAATAAGCTGATATTGGGTTGGATCACTAAAAGTGTAGACCTATTTATGTTATATAGTCAGTCTTTTTATTCTGAAAGTAGACGAATTTTGATAAAAGACTTACTATTAAGGTGTTAAGTCAGATATTTTAATACTTTTGGAACAAACTAAATGTTAAAGAAATTCAAATTATGTTAAGTCATAAACTATTGTGAATGAGGTATTTAAGTGAAACCGGAAATGTATTTTTGGAATGTCCGTACCTTTTTCGAAAGCATCCACTGCCTCCACCCCACCCTATTTCACGGCTTTATATACTATATCAAGTGAAATCAGTTTATAACCTCCGAATATATCAGCTTCTCTGTGATAATGTTAGGTTGTATTGGCAGCACGTGTCACAGTTGGTAGTCTATTTGTTATATAAAGGTGTTTAATTCCCTTATGTTATAACGTTATTTGATACGAAGCAACTGGTAACAAAACGATATTCATTTTCCTTTTTCAAAATACAAATGGATGCACAAATAATTGTTCAATGGTTGTTTTTTAAAATATTGATTGCACCAAAAACGTCATTTTATTGGCAAATTGCCCTAAAATGTTATCCAATGAATTAAGTGTGTCAGGCGAAAATCTGGTCAAGTAAATAGATAAGAACGCGTACTTCTAGTTTGTTATAAATTTTATCACATAAACAAAAGTAAAGTACAAAAAGGAGGAAATTAAACTTATGCGGAACTGTGCTTTACATGGACAGTTCCGCGACTAACAATCTTGATCATTAAAGGAGGTAGAGATCAGAAAATTGGGTTGAAAAGTACTTATATTAATATATGATTTAGGTTATAGTCTTAGCAAAGAAATGGTGATGTAAAATAATTGACACTAAAAAAAATTGACTACATATTTTAAAAGGTGAAAAATGCGTGTTATATGAGGTAAATCCTTTTTGTGTCCGTGGTCAAGAAAATGATTTCCCCTCATAATGAATGGTATATTGGAATTGTCCTGGTTTGTGCACATTTTTCGTCAAAACTAGCACATGGAACCTATTGTTTATGCTCTATTACGCAGTTATTTAGACTTTTAGTGATAGTATAGATTTGTTCCCATGTTAAACCGTGCTCTGGTGACTTTAATAGCAGTACTTATCAACCAATGGATTAGGGTTATGATTGTCAGGGGACAATCTGATCTAGTAAATGCAAAAGAAAAGCATACTTCCTGATTGTGATAAACCTAATCACACAAACAAAAAGTACAAAAATTGGAGGAGAACTTTTGCGGAACTGTGCACAAAAATTGAATGTCTTTAAACGCATTTCCGACAACTTTAGACTACAAGGCCATATTTGTCATGTTAAGCGATTAAAAGTCCCCTTAGGTATGTCCAATTGTATTGATATCAAGAGAGAGTAAAGTGTATTGCGTTCAATGCCGCTTCATGTGCTCACAAGTTTGTTTTTGCTGCTTCCATTAAAGCGTGCTTGACCCAGTGTCCTTATAGTGCGCAATGCTCGCGTAATACAGACCTGCCGTCTTGGAGTTGTCTCGATACACGTTTTCCATCACGGAAACAAGAGGGTATGTTCTCCCAGACGTAAACATAGAACTGGTGACATGTATGGGTTGGATTACACACACTTGGTCGCAGCAGCATTGTAGTTCCCAACTTCGTTTGCAAATACGTATCGTAACATGCGTTGAAGTATGATTATTCGTTTTGATCAAAGACAAAAACCGTTGTCGCCGCATTGGCATTATTAAATTCGGTGAACCTTCTTTTTTATACGGTAAGATACAAGGCTTCAAGAAGTAATTTATCTTCCATGACACATGAACTGAGTCTTACGATTAATATCGGCCGTGAAAGCATGTTGGCATTAATTCTATTTTATGGATCAAAACAATTGAAATACATGTGTATGCGCCGTTTCCTAAGAATGTCGTGACTAGAAACTAAAATAAATGCACAAGCGATAGCAGTTTTATCATTGTTAAATGGGTGAGATACTATGCCAACTGACTAAAACCATAAACCATATCAAGTGTATATTTATAGGTTATTGGTTGGATATGGAAATATATGTACGAGTTCTGGTGCGGAGTAATATTGCGCGACGTCAGGAGCGCAATATTAACTACGCACCAGAACGAGTACATATATTTCCA
>Ga0224511_10000117_pt1 | contig 27355 bp, 9 predicted proteins | sample SF_May12_sed_USG_2_FD_169988 | JGI IMG/M metagenome (GOLD analysis project Ga0224511, IMG submission 169988) | Sediment microbial communities from San Francisco Bay, California, United States - SF_May12_sed_USGS_8_1 | ecosystem: Environmental > Aquatic > Marine > Sediment | place: USA...
TTTAATATTTGACATTTAACTGTGACCTTGACCTTGAGCTGACACATGGGCAACATGGGCTCTGCACATCCCCTAGTTGAGGTGAATGTGTCATTCAAGTTTGAAGGAAATCCTTCCATTAGAAAAGAAGTTATAGAGCGGACACGACAAAATGTGTAATATTTGTTTGTTAAATATTTGACCTTTAACTGTGACCTTGACCTTGAGCTGACACATGAGCAACATGGGCTCTGCACATTCCCTAGTTGAGGTGAATGTGTCATTCAAGTTTGAAGGAAATCCTTCCATTAGTAAAGGAGTAATAGAGCGGACACGACATAATGTGTAATATTTGTTTGTTAAATATTTGACCTTTAACTGTGACATTGACCTTGAGCTGACACATAGGCAACATGGGCTTTGCACATCCCCTAGTTGAGGTGAATGTGTCATTCAAGTTTGAAGGAAATCCTTTTATTGGTAAAGGAGTAATAGAGCGGACACGACATAATGTGTAATATTTGTTTGTAAAATATGTGACCTTTAACTGTGACCTTGACCTTGATCTGACACATGCGCAACATGGGCTCTGCACATCCCCTAGTTGAGGTGAATGTGTCATTCAAGTTTGAAGGAAATCCCCCCATTAGTAAAGGAGTTATAGAGCGGACACGAATTGGAGACGGACGGACCGACCGACGCGACAAAGCGAATCCAGTCTAGTCTCCCCCGCCCACATTTTGTGGCGGGGGTATAATTATACTTAATAAATACATGTCTACATTTTCTTGTACACACGGGCTGGTGCATAAAATGAAGATAAGCAGGAAATTAATCAAGCTAAGACTTTTATCGCTCAACGATAATTGTCATCTAAGTCAAAGTTTTAAGCCAATATCTAGATGGATGTTTCCATACAGCAGACTGGCTTCAAGTGACAACGTCGATATAATAATCCTAACGAAGGAGTCTTTGCGGCTAAATTGGATTGTAGTGTAAGAATGGTTGTTAGCCTTGCAACGAGTAAAATGTTGATATTGGAATGCATAAACGATATTTTTATTTTAGACTGCTTTTCAATGGATCATGTATCTTATGAGTTAACAGTTAAAACATCATTTTCAAATATATTGTTCGTTGCCTATTGTTCAGATTTTAATCGGTCTTCTGCAATCATATATGCCATACATAGTTCTAAAGACTGTTACGCGTAGTATATACATGCAATGTTCTAAAGTGAAGATAATACATTTATACAACTGGATATATTCTCATTTAACATATTAAAAGCATGTATACGTGTTCATTTTATATTCCAGCACAAGAATAAAAATAAACGCTACATTTTGCATACAGTTATTATGCAATGAGACAGGAAAGGTCAGTCCAAAACATAGCCGAATACATGTGTCTTGCTATTGGTTAAGAAACTGAGTTGCCCAGACTCCAGTGAGCAGCATAGATTGATTCTTTCCAAATAAATCAGTTCGGTATTAATACCGTTTGTGGTAATCTGTCGTCAACGCGACACCAGACATGTCTAACGTGCTAACAGTTCTGACATAACTTCGAGGGCAATAACTATTGATTTCACGGACGGCAAGAAAGGCAACGGTTTCTTGCAAACAAAAACATAAAAATATGAGTTCGAAGTTTACTATTTGTTTTTTTTCCATAATATTCGACAAGTGCAATATGAACTGTAAGCGGAGACGACATATAGTATATCGTGCTGGATTATATCCTGAATTGAAATGCATCATCTTCCTCCCATATCTGCTCGTAAATTATCTGTTATGGAAATTCAGGACGGTAATGTCGCCCAATAGACTTACTGTCGATTTGTGCCATTAATTTGCATGTTTTGTTGCTACTAAAACCTTTATGTGTATACATTTATTTGTCCGGTTATGCGGTCTGCATCATAGGGACATGCCTTCTATTGTTGTTGTATGAAAGATTTCTTTTTAAGGAAAATTCAAACTTACACAGAAATAATATAATGATTTAATATGAGCTAATTAAACAAGTAAACACTTCTTTTTCCGTCTGCTCTACTAGTAAAATGCCTTTTTTGCTGTCGGTTCCGGCTTCAATACCCGTTGTTCTTATCTTACGTTAAGCATAAACTGCAACACAGTCGTTTTACAAATGCTCATTGTAACATATTTGCATGAGCAAATCACTTTTGGAAGGCTAAACATGTGTGTTATAGTTGTAATAGTAATGCCATGATTAGAGCAATTTCAGAAGTCAAGAAAGCAGAGGTGATGGCAGCAGCATAAATATTTTGTATATGAATGTCATAGTGAAGTTACAAAGAGGTATTCAATTAATGGAACAAACTTAGTACCGGGTTGAAAAAAGTAACACACAGTATTACCAAATATTCACTTGTGTTTGACATTTAAATAAAATTGTTGAAAGTTAGGCTTATCATAAAGTTCAATATCTTAACTACATGACGACATTCCAGAATTACAAATGAATAAAGCGCAGTTATGTGTCAACAACGCAATGTTACTGGGTACAATATTGTAGTGTAGAGGGCCCAAAATACATATCGGGTTACGTCTGCTCAAACTGGACAGCATATATTTACCATACCGCATGTTATGCAAATCTATTCCACGATGGCTAATAAATCAATGTAAAATCATAACCACAAAGATCATGAGGATGTAGCCTTATGGAAATAAGACATAAAATGTATGTGTTATTTACATTTATGCATTGGCTTCTTGTGCATGTACGAATTTCATACGTCTTCGTGTTATATTTACCAAGTAATATATACTGCAGCTGACATCATTAAGCATCTACATCAATATTGAGTGCCAGGCATCTCAATCCACATCCAATCAAACGTGCACTAGTTACACTACGAAACTCGGTCGTGTATTAAACAAATAAAACCAGTTAATTGGTTGCTGTAAATTCGCTCTAGATAACCGAAACGTTATATTTGTCGATAACACTGTAATATTTATATTCATTTAACAATATTTGTTCATTGTCTTTTTTAAACTCCACTTCATGTGACTTAATTTTGGAATGTTTATAATTTAAAAGACAAAGTTTTAGTTTAACCAAAAGGTTACTTTAAAAGGGGTTTGTTGCAGTAATTATGGTACACAAGTGTGTATGCATTTTGTCTAAATAATAAATTAGTTACTGCTAATCGCCATTGGCGTTTATATTTCATATGTACAGTACGAAGAAAAATAATTTATTTTTACAATAACAGTAGTTTTCTTGGATTTATTTTACTACCTACTAAACTAAACTGACTAGACTAATGTCACGTATCAGCCATCGTGCATGATGTTTGCATCCACTTTTAGCCTCCAGCCCACCTACCTATGTAAGAATGATATAAAGTTTATCTTGACTTCTGTTTAAAATGACGACTCAAAACAGTCTAACGGTGCAATAAGCAGCGTCATTACTATTTATATAATGTTTGCATGAAAGGTGTCTGCCATTCAAGTACAATAAAACCGTGTATATAATAACATATATAATCTGTTACAGACCTTATACGTCTGCAGCTAGCACTGTTGATAATGCGTATTTCTTTTTTTCCGTCGTCCGATGTGGATGATCTGCAAATTCTATGCAAGTCTACACAATGTCGTGCCGCGAACAATGGTGTAGTCTATATCATGAAATGTATCTCTCAGCCATAAATCGTGAATTGAATGCAATACACAAACTAATTCTAAATTAGGTGTTACGATCGTCTGCGCAGTGAAATTCTGTCTCGTTTGCCAAAACTATCATTTAAACAGAAATGTAGATTGATATACGACAGGGCAAACAAATGCGAACATACAACTTTAGACAAATTACATAACAGATTTGTATAAAAAGTTTTGTGTTATTTCTTGACATGTTAAATTTATATTGATATTGCGTGAGACAAACGCATACACTTTCTAGGTTATACACTAGTACCTAGTTTCAACAAATGACTTGTCTTGGTCTAGTCAACGAGTACCATTGTGCAGAGATACGTGACATGTTTAACTCGAATATAAATCATATTGATATTTTTTACATATGAAACACTCTCACTATTCTCTCCTTTAACAAAACAGTGTTGGTACTGGGTAAAAACTAATTTCTCTGAATTGCATGTTGTGTGAAACAGATTCAGACAAACTAATAAATACTGTGTGCGATAAGCGTAATATGTGTCGTTTAAAATAGCCCAAACACCTCCTCTGTGGAGCATTGAAACAGAATCACGGAAACGGTGTCGGCCTACAACCAGCCGTATCATTTAACGCCAAAGGGAATTACAGCTGTCTTTTGTTATCTCTTCTACATTTCGTCTATCCATTACCGGCACACGCATTATTAGGATCGATTGTCCACACATAACTAAAATGGTATTATCAGATACAATTATATTGGTGCAGCAGATCTCCATTTCAAATATAATTATTATTTTATTAATAGGAGATAAATAGTATCCACGTTCTTTCTCGTTGTAGTTAAAAATATACAACTTATTCAATATTTAAATGTCACAATCACTAAACGCCGGCTCCCGTCACATTAAAAAGTCAACAACGGTTTGCATGGGGCGTGGTGCACACTATTCCTGATGAGTTGCTAAAAGACAATAGTTTGCAATCTTTATTTTAAAAGACTCTACGTTCCTTAAACACACATATACCTATAAATACGTACAAAGTGAACAAAGCATTGCATAAAAGTAAAACAAAACAAAAATAAATAATTGCCGACCAATTCAAATAATTATACAATATGTGTTCGTTATACTGATAAAGAAAGTTTAACTGTAGGTCAGAATCTGTAAAAAATATGTACATTTCACGATTGCGTTATGTATTTATTTACCATTTTGTGTTAGCATTTTTAAACATGTCTCAAAGTTGTTTTGTTAACAGGTTATTCCTAAAGCCCGAATTACATGTACATGTATATACCAGGAGCGCAATATTAACTTAATATTAACGACGTACATATGTTTCCATATCCAACCAATAACCTTTTTATTACATACGCGTTACAATACCGAACAACTAAATGAAACTGATACATTTATTATCTATTTTTCATCAACAAAATGTAAAAAATAATAATATTTTAAATAAGCAAAAAAGTAATTTAAAACTCAATCGTTGCCACTTCGTAGGTAACCTTTTCGAAGATGTGTGTAGCTTGACGGTGTTAAAATAACGTCGAACTCGATCCGCAAATAAAATTATTCATGAAAATATTACGACATCATGACAATGTGGGATATATTAGATTTAATGATTGTAAACAATAACAAAACGAATGTAGTTCATTTTTGTTTGATGAGATTCAAGTTTTGCGTAACTGTACATTGATCTATCGACAGACCGCCACTCCTCTGGCCTACAATATTTACGCATCACATGACTAAACTTTTATTATGAAATGGACGGTATACACTTCCACTAAACTAGTTCTGATTAAATATCGGACTAGATGGTATTGTTCCGACAAACCAGGTCCGTCATGACGCCATCTTGGGCGGGCTGCCATTAGGTCGATTACATGTTTCTTTGTTTTAAAGCAAATGTACATTATGTATCAATCAATTCAGTAAAAACATCGTAAGACCTAAGCAAAAAAGGAGCCTGATATGTTGGTTCATTTCGTCTAATTATCTACTCTTGTTATTTATTATATCCCCATATTAAATGAATAAAATAGCAACATTGCGTATTTATTAAAAGATCGCTGCACTTAAATAAATGGCATTTTCTTGACGTTTAAGCTTATTGCAATAGCAGGAAATTGCGAATGCATTTGCTAAAAGGAATGCGAGAAGGGTTATTAGATAAACAAACGAATGTTTTCCTTTTCATTGCCCTGCCAACATTTATATTTATATTTCGACCCATTAATAGTGATATTTTTATATAAATTAAAGTGAAAACGTAATAGCATTTTCGCCAACATTATTCTAACGTTACACAAAGACTGTATTAAAAAAAATTCAACAGTGTTATTACACATGCCGTGTACTTAAGCTGGATAAATCGAACACTAGTAGTTTGCGCTACAGTGTGTTAATAGTAAGTCAATTAAAATGTTCTGTATCATTCTCATGCTTTTGCACAATAAACAATTTAACAAACCAAATGGAAACATTAATAATAATAATAATAATAATAATAATAATAATAATAATAATAATAATAATAATAATAATAATAATAAAAATAATAATAATAATAATAATAATAATAATACTTTTGTGTACACAGGGACCACTTTGTCCGTCCGTTGGTTTATCCGTCAATCCGTGACGAAAACATGACTGTATTTCTTTAATATTTCTTCGTCAAACTTTCTATATGTATTTTGCTTATGACCAGACGGATATGATATGCCAATTGCTAAATTCTCGTAGTCAAGGTCACATTCACCAATGTTTGGTTTATTTTTGTACATGTATTTTGTTAATTGTTGTGTTTGATGCTTTGGCTGAGAAAGTATCTCAAAGCGACATAAGTGTTTAACTGAACAACCATTTAGTCAAATCTAATGGAACACAATAAATGTTGTCTCTATCAAAACAAAGATGTGGTATCGGTGATGATAAGGATGTGTGCACTAATTCTCTTGTTGCAAGACAAAATGTGTGAGCTATACGGTTCCTTTGCTAATGTTTTCACCAGTAATAATATATTTCAGTCATGTGACGTTAATTAATGTCTTGTACCACATGAAACCATCACTACACTTATAAAAGACCTACATCTACTTGTCCCAGACAAAACCGAAGACAGAGACATGGTAATCAGATACGCTCACACATGGATCATTTAACTACAAATATATGGACAAGTCAGTTGATAATTAGCACACATCTATGATATCTGTTTATTGGTTTATTATGAAAACCACAAAATAAGATACTATGAAATCAATGAGAAGCTTTTTCAGAACGAGCGTGTCAACATGGTTCTGCCAGTGTGTGTTTTTTGCTGTAGGCGTACCTGATTAGGGCGACACAAAAACTCCCTCTTTACACCCATTTAATTTTAGATCATACATGTAAACATAATAAAAGTATGGTGTTAACTGTGCAAATTTCTCGATAGACCGTATTATTTATAACGCATTATATCTTTTGAGTACTATTTCGTCATCGTTCACGCATTTCTTTAATTGATTTGGTTTCAAACTGTACAAACTGAAACTTTCCTGTTTTGGAGTAATGCATCTTATAAAAATTTCGAAACAAAGCCTACTATTCTACTTTAGCAATTATGAGCGCATACACAATAATGACACAAGAAAAGTTATGTCATTTAGATAATATCGTCATATAGTACGGTATATGTCGTAATTAAGTTAAATTCCTACAAAACAGACATAAACGGGAACACAACGCCATTGTCATTGTATGTATCTAAAAAGCCAGGTTTTAACTTCCCGTTTATATATTTGTACTTCTGTTAGACCTTATTTGAATTTCCCTCATTCTATTCAGAAAGGTATTGCTATCAGTTTATCATCATAATGTCTGTTCCCCTTTAACTTGCCTCTACTCTTACACGTATACATTTAAAGAGGCAGTCAAATTGTGCGGCACACTTAAGATAGATGTACATGTCTTTCTGAGAAAAAAAGACGAACATGCCTTGAGCCTATATATCAGAAAACTATTATCACATCTTACTTTCAAGTAGTAAAATGTTTCTTGAAATTATGCATGAAATAATTATTTATTGGAGTGGTTTGGACATAATGTGTCCTAATTATAAATTATTGCAACGAAAGCCTTTCAACAAAATAAAGGCAATCATCGTCGGGTTGAACATGGTTAAGAGAAAGAAATGAGTGGGAATTGTTTAAAAGAAATGTTTCAGGGCATTCACAACCGAATCGAAGGTTGTAATTATTGTTTGGATCTGATATTGCACAAACTATATTTAAGATTATCTTACGGTGATTATTTTATTTTTATGTCGGATGAATAGTAAAGATGTATGTTATTGTGGTATTGTAATTGTCAGTGGAGCTTTTTTATGTTTGCAAATCAAGTAAAGAGATTTGTAACAAACAAACACGACTACGTTGCCTGTGATGTTTAGACGAAAAATATTAAAATAAATCACTATGCCTACGCCTGACCTTTGGCAGATAAATGGTAAGTACTAGCTACATATCAATAGAACATGTAGATTACATCTAATACCCTAATTCTTATACACTCATTATACTCTAAAATACCATAATTAGTATAATTTTTACATGGTTTTATTACGATTTGTTTTATATTGTGTTGTTTATTGAATGTGGTTATATTCATTCTCAAACATTTAGGCGTAATGTGTAATGACAATATTAAAACGTATTATGAACTTATTTTGTCTTCATTCACATGAACAATTTAACTACGGCGTCAAATTGCCCCGTAGGTAGAAGAAAAAAATGACATTTGCATGTTCCTTTAATTGCCGTGATTAGTTCTTATAAAAGCAGTGTCTATAGTTTAGAGAACAATTGTTGACGGTTGTAAATCAACCAAAAACCGATGGATTGTTTTCTGCGGCCATGAAGGCCTGTGATTTGTGTGTGTTAAATCTAGCTCGCGTGACGACGACTCAAATTTATCAATGATAAATACAGTAACAAGGGTGACATTTTATATGATCAATGTCTTGACACATTCACTTGTCCTCAACCGGCCAGTATTTGAATCCGTTTGAGTACTAAGTAAAATGATCTGTAGACTGTAATTAAATGGCTGCTTATTCAGGCTGTTTTTAGCGTTTAATTAACTCTTCATGCGTTGTACACGTAGGATAATACGTTTTTATTCTACTATACCATCCAATAGCAAGGACTTTTAAGCCTTTCATGCACACAAACATGTAGACTGGTTTTAGAATCAGAGACGTCGTAACATGATTGAGACGAGTACTCAATTGACATAACAAGGCAAATTAAGTGCTCTCTTTTTACGAGACGGATTAGTACAGGACATTCGAATCAATAGATTCCATTGAGTCCAAGACGTGCAAGACGGACGTTTCTACAATGCGACGACATACTATGAAAAAAGGTGACACGAAAACACGGCACGGGTTAGAGATAGAAAACATTATTGTTGTACTATGTTGTGCTTTTGTTAAATGTATAACTGCTTTCCGTTTGGTTAGAACTCTACTATGAATTGGTGTTTTGGTTGGGTAAGTAGGCAACACACGCGACAGATAGTTTAGAAAATACTGTATTGTTTTGAAAATATAAAAGTGATGCAATCGCATTGGCCATGCTATTAAAGTTTAAGAAGAAAAAAAGGATGAACTTTCCCTAGCACCAAGTAAGGATAATCGAAGAAGGCATTGTGTTTGCACTGAAATGTCCGGAGAGTGGTTCCGTAACGAGAGGCAATTAATGCATGGAGCGGAAATCAACAACGGTATGGCATGTTGATTGCCTGCGTTGTGTCCGTTGTCTGGTGTGACACGGAGACAAACATCTTTGTGCATTGATCAAGTCAGTTGTCATCCTGTCATTTGTCTATTTTGCATCAATTACTGTATTGATTCCTAATCCGTCGTTTGACAAGTGCATATACTGTCATTACATTCTCGTCCGGTGGTCTAAAGGTCATTTTTATCAATTAAAGGCTTGATGCATTTTAAATACAATAGTTAGTTTAAATATGGTATTTTAAATGTGAACGGTTTCAATGCAAACATCGTACCAATCGGTGTTCGATTAAATTGCAGTAACTTGTAAGATCATGGATGTACGTCCAGAAAAGAATTTTGAAACATTGGTCTCAAAACATTTAACATGTCTTTACATGTATACGTTTATCAGATAAAAGTCTGAGTGGTCTGTATTTTTTAGTTTATTGGATTGGCTTTTTTTCGGGAAACCTGTACTGCTTTTAAAAAATGCGATACTGTAGTAGACGTATAAAACACAAACATGGTATATTTAATTGTATTTCAGTAAAACATGTATCGACCTGTTTTGGGGAAAGATCAAATATAAAGCTGATAAAATCAACCATTATAAAATAAAATAAACTACATGTATGACCACTTTGTACAAATGCCATTTATTGAAATCAACCATTATAAAATAAAATAAACTACATGTATGACCACTTTGTACAAATGCCATTTTTTGACATTTGATTGTTTTACATGTTTATATGGTTTCCATCTCGGTTTCTCCGACATGTCTAAACAACGTGAAGTATACATGATAGACGAGCCTATGAGCGCTAAACAAATGTTTATCCCCAAAGATGGCGTCGATATTAGAAGCATATGGTGCTCATCTCATATCGGGTCTTTAGGTTAATATCCCGGTATTCACCCAGAAGATCGTCAAAAAGCCATTACAAACATATCAAGAACTAGCTAATACTATCGTTAATACTGTAATAATGACACGCACTCGATTGTTCAAAGATTGATGTTTAACCGTAATTATGTAAACTTGTTAAATTACAGAAACGTGTTTTGTATTAGAACTGGCAGAGATAACTCCTTATCAATTGGGTAAGAAATATATGTCTATTGGTAAGTAACATACCATCAGTAACAAAATCATTAATGCAACCGTCACATGCACAATTACAGACCATTCAAATCGAATACCGCTGGTACAACAAAATCAAGAACACGGAGTAAGAACACTGAATGTGCGCAAAATGTAGTTCACTTGCATTGTTACATGTATTTCGGCCTAATGTGGTTGATTTCGCAGTTTCACAATGATTAACTGAAGAGCAATAAAACGTAACTACATGACAATGGCGACTCTTTTGATATAACAAGACAATTGAGAACTCTCCTAGAATGCGGTTACTGCAGGACTTTAGAATCAATAGTTGAAAATGAGGCAAAGGCATACCAGCGCCAACAAATGCATGTCGCTCTTGATTGCAAATAGCATACACACGAACACATTTGCAGAAGTGCATGTTTGCAACACGAAAAGTTCATTGCCTTGAGACACAAAGCCTTCACATAACATATTGTTCGTAATATGGCATTGCCATCAGATCCTATAAGGGCTTTACACGCTTGACAGACATATGATATGGTATCCAGTTTCGCCAGGGAAGACTTTCCTGTAATTGATGTGCATTTGTCATTGACAACTTTTACATCTCTGCAAGTACTAGTCGGTTATGGAATTTAGGATGGTAATATCACCTTTTAGACGATAGGACTTGATTTGTGCCGTTGACTTGTATTCTCTGTGGCAACTTTTATCTCGATATGTTTACAATTTGATTGCCTGGTTATAAAACATATGTGTATTGTCTTCTTTCATAAAACTTCTTTTATCAGATGCTAATGTCGAAGAAAGCACATACGAAATACTAATAAGTATAGGCTCGAAGAAAATTAAATACCAATTTAATAAAATGTTTTATTACATTTCTTACTATAAATTATAAGTAACAAATTTAAATTGAATAAAAACTATTACGGGATTTCAAATGCCGGGCATATTAAAATAGTGTGCCAAATAAGGGTTTTCTACTTCCGAGAGGGCCACTACGGCCATATTGGCACACGATCGAATTCACGCGCCGACGTATACGACCGTTTATCATCAGTTTATATTTGCATAACAAACTCACAAAGAAATAGAATTGAATAAACAAAGAATCATACCTTCTTATTGACGATTTGCATTTTAACGCGGTAAAAAATCACAAAGACGCAAATAGTGCAGATAAATATAACATTCATCCATAACATTTTTCTCTCATTGGTTTATTTGTATACAACACTTAAAATGACGTCATCATTTGTGACGTCATTTGGCAGGTATAAAAACCCCGAAAAAATAAAAATAACACTACGACTTTAAACGACAGTTTTTCATTACCTCCCGTTTCAATTTTTAAGCTTTTTACTCTTTGAGTGTTTGAAACTATTCTATTCAAAGATATGACTTGTAATAAAGAGGTTATGCCAAGGGCCCGTATTGGGACACCTTCGGCAGTATTGGCCTGAGGCATACCATAGCCTTGTAATAACCTATAAATAGTACAAGTTAAGTCTAGACCTTAATTTCTTCAGGGCATTTGCATCAATATTTTTATTATTATTTTTTTTAAGTATAAAAAAGACATTTAAGGATCACACATGTTTAAGATTCAGAACCCACAGGATTTAACATGGCGATGATTCTTTGTCTTATTACATTGTTTAAGGTTTTGACATACACAGTATGTTAGTTAAGTGTTTATACAATATGGACAATACCGGTTATTATGGAGATGAATTCATATATGGAATTGATGCAGCTGTCTAGTTGTTTTCATCTCCTATGGCTGATAAATCAATGCAACATCATAACCATAAAGATTACCAGGAGTAAACCTTATAAGACATGTCATGCAGTTGTAATTTGCATTCACGTTTACATAGTTTGATTATTCTGCATTTCATTTACAGACCAGTAATGTACACTGGTTATAAGTAATCATGTTATAATTACCAGAGTACTTTAAGCTAACAGTGTTGAGATCCCATGTTAAATGAAAAGCCAACGTAACTTATATTAAAATGTAACGTTTATCGGTACATCTGCTGCGCCCAGATGCGTTGGACGGGATGGAAACTTCTGACAAACAGCACAATCAACTGGCAAGCTGTCCCAACGACAGGTAAACAACCAGCTCACCCTGCCACTCAATATGGTGTACCTAAAAGCGCATGGAAACCAGGCTCCTTCTGGGACATAACCTCAAATCACCACAGTATCAAACATCTTAATATATATCCATAGTGCTCTAATAAAAAGAGTATACATAATGCTAATTAATTAATAAATGCAAATAAATAGTATAGTAAATTGTGGGGTAAAACTGCATCTAATGTGTGTGTTGAAACCAGTATGTTGTGACTTATAGTGATGTTACTTTGCCCAAAGACCAAACATTGGCATAAAAGTTGTTAAACAAAAGCAGCATACGATCACTCATTTTTCAGACAATTATGGACATAGACAACATTAATCTCTGTCGTATATTCCAGGGAGAAACTCCTTATAGAACACCATGGTTTCCATTTACAATGTAGCTGATTTACAAAAGAAGTATAGAGCGCCTTAATACACCCAGCAATGAGCCATAAAATGAAAAACGCACTTTGTTGGAGATGGAATAGATGAGACGGTTTCATTTTACAGACTCTAAATACGTGAGGGAAGCAACAACATCAGAATATTTTGTTTGGTCGTGTGGGTTAATTTCACTTACTACTCGTATAGCTAATGTTTAGTTCTTTCTTTTAGTGGCTGTAAATGTTGCCCGAACTAAATCATCGTGATATATATTTGTGCCGAGTCATGAGGAAACCTGCATTAATGACATAAAATGTTATTTTCTGCTTTTACAAACATTCTTTATAAATTGCGCTGAACAAATGCTGCAAAAATTCAAGCAGCTTTCTCGTATAGTTGTTAAGATATGAACATTTGAATAAACCACTATTGTGACATTTGAACGTGACGTCAAAACACTACGGAAAGAAATTGACGTCAAAATAATCATTTTAAAGTTTAAATGACGTTCTGAAAAAAATAAAGCTAAAGAATTCATATCAAACACTTAATCTATTTCTTTTAACATATCCTGTGTAAGAATACCAAACAATAAAACCAATTTGTTATTGTAAAGAACATAAAATAGAACTTTCAAGGCAGCAACCATGCCTTTTTCACAATTACACCTGATTGTTCACGAATGATGACCATAGCAACAATAGAATGTGGAGAAGCAAATAAACATGAGTTTCGCAATCCCTATACATTGGGCAGTATATTAGCCAAACATTAAATCGATATAAAAACATTGCAAAATCAATCAAGTTGAAATAAAAGTTAATTGCTTCAATATTACTGAATGTCATAAATGCAGGTTTTGTCATGACGCGCAACATTTTTTTGTTCTCCGGGGTCATAAATTGTATCTTGTTTACACTTGCAAAAAGAATCCCATTTATACGTTAGGGAGCGTCAGTGGAGTGGCATCTTATATTATCAATGATGAACAGCTTTTAAACAACCGAGGCTGTTATTAACTGCATGCAGGCTCTGCTCTAGAGAATTTTCCCCGGTTTTCTCAGATAAAGTATCCCATGCGACATGTTTAGGAAATCACATAGTAGAACATACTTATTAAGTGTACAAAGAAGACAGAAGACAAAGAAATATGATTAAACAAACTGTTGTTTATGTCATGCTGTGTCAGTATGGTGTGGTACGTTGACCTATGTATTTTCATATTTATGTTATATGCCACATTGTATTTGATGACATGATATTTGGTAGTTTCGTCTTCTGTACTTCGGATAAATTCTTCGTCAAAGCGCTGTTTAAAGTTCTGGCATTACATATAGGTGTTGTCAAACACATCATGGACAACAACAAGGTTTAGTTTATTACTAATCATTGCTGACAAGTGGTACTTAAAAACCCTTATTATAATTGACAATGACGACTTGTCGATAAACAACTGATTTGTCCCCTGAAATAGCGTTCATATTTAGTATAAATTGCGTTTACCCTTAGCCGTCCTTTTGTAAACCATGCCCATCGTATTATCACCGTCAGTCTTAATCAGCCACACTACCGTAAGCATTATCATCACGGCGTATGTTGCTCACAAAATTAGTACAGGTACAAACATTTAATTATGAATAATTATGAATAATTACTTTTCTTTGAATTTCAAAACCTGTGTATGACTGTGAAATAGTGTGCCGCTCAAAATGCTGTATAAGTACTTGTTATTTTAAATTGTATCGTTCAGCAAAATCTTGTTAATTGAATGTTTTAATATCTTTCTCAATAAGGTGTTACGGTCGGTAGTGCAGAAATACCCGTTTTGGCTGCCCGAACTGTAAATTACGTTGGCGGGTAAAATGATCAATGAGAGGGCAAAAAAAGACAAACTAAATACTAATAATGTCAATTTAAAATCTGATTTTGTTTATAACGCAAACGAATTCATGTTTAAGATACGTACGTAGCGTACATGTTGTTGTTGTTGTTGTTGTTGTTGTTGTTGCTGTTGCTGTTGTTGTTGTTGTTGTTGTTGTAGCAGCAGCAGCAGTAGTGGTAGTAGTAGTAGTAAAAGTAGTAGCAGTTGCAGCAGCAGAGTATATGCAATTAGTAAATGTTCTGATTAGGTCGGCTACAATCCCCAGCCAATGTTTATGTTAACTGACCGTCGTGATATGAACTTTTCAGTGTTGCAATCGTCATTAAAAAGAAGATAGTAGCAAGCTAAACAACCATATTAATTCCGTGTATTGAGTTTTAACTTAAGTCCATCGGTGAATGTAGTAACAGATGAATATACACATACACTCCGTTAAAAGTTATCAGCGTTTGGGTAAAGGCCATTCGATTTGTACAAGCTTATACAACAATTGTTAACAATTTGACCAACATTAGTCTCTTTATAATAATATGTTCACTATCCTGAATTCCTGAGTTGGATCATCAGTTTAAAGCCGGGGAATGCCCAATATGTCGCGCAAGCAATATGTAAATGCGTATTTATGTATATGACAGTTTGCATTTAGTTAGCATTTTAGTTAAAATATTCCTAACATCGCACGCAACAGATATGTTATGCCTTACTTATAGAAATGAAATACAGGTCTCTGCACTAGACTGCTCCATCAACATGTGTATACATTGATTTAAATACGGAAACCGTGTCTACAGTTGCGTGTACGAAATACCTGGTCCGCATAACGACGATAAGGCGGAAACAAATCAGGCTTAAATGACATTCTAATTCCACAACGAGAGTAATCATCTTAGGCAAAGGCTCAAGATGGGCTGATTTGTAAAATGCACCAATAGTGCCAATATCGTGATGGATGTTTCCAGACAGCAAACTGACATCAAGTGACAACGTCAATACAATAACCCTAACGAAGGAATTGTTATGACTAAACTGGATGGTAGTGTAAGAAATCTTGTTATTTTTGCATGTTGAAAAATGTTGAAAACTTATGAGGTATTAAGGAAAAAATAGAGGCCATTTTAAGACTGCTTAGTATCTAATTAGCTTCGGTTTAATAACCAAGTCCAGGCTGTATCAGACTTTGCCTTCTGTTCAACTTCAATTGATTCGCTGCTATAAAATGCACCTTTATATAACGGCATACACAGTTCTAGAAAAGTGTATGCATGGTATATAATGTTCTTAAATAATTACATGTATAAAACGTTCACTTTGATAAAGCATCACATGTAGGGCAATGGACGCTCCACATTTACATATAGTTAACCATCTCTCTTGGTCGGGACAAGGTATACGTCAGTCCATAACATAAAAACAACAGACAAACAGACGAATACGTGTGTGATTTCTTGGTAAATAGAATTGGTCTAGTCTGCAGCGATGATTGATGGTTAATAAATAAATCTAAATAAATAGTCCTGTATAAAGACCGTTTGTGATAACTCGTCGTCTACAAAACATTAGACCTGCCTTATGCACTAACAGGTCTGAATTCATATTTGTTTTGGTTTTTATTTGGTGAATTGAATTGCTCAGGTCCCAGTTTGCAGCGGTGATTGATTTTTAATGAATAAGTGTAAACAAATAGTCCTGTATAAAGACCGTGTGTGAAAATCTGTCGTCAACACGCCATACGCGCTAAAAGGTCTGACAAAACATATCAAGCAAGTAATACTGAAAGCCTATGGAAAGCAGACACTGCATCAGTTTGCTTACACTCTTAAATGTATACCAGCAAAATTAACGTGATATTTTTGTATTGAATTCATGGATGACAGAATACGTAGACACTATGCCATTTAAAATTAGGCCTTTGTACGTATTTTGAAATACTGTAAACTTGATCCAATAATCTGTGAGGGATACCTGTATAATTTATTCTGTTGCCGTATTTCGACATGCGGCATGGTACGAGTCACTGATGCCAGCTATAAGTTTGTTATGAAATGACAAATGTTACAGTGGTTTCAAATGGCATATGATTAGTCATGCATAAGATGTTTTAGCACCAAAACAACGATGCTGTCAGACTTTTTAAGCTTTCATCACTAAATCGTAGCAATAATGTGTTTAGAAATTTAATATAACATAGTTGTTGTTATAATCAAAATCTACTCTTAATGGTCCGTCGGGAGTCGTTTTCTTTAAACGAACATGTCTCGACTAATTGAGTGTGAAACACACTTTGAATAGTTACAGCAAACTTAAATGTCATATGTATATTCATGCTTAATGTTTACTGTAAAATATTTCTGAAAATACAAATGACCTTGTCTTATTCACAATACAAAAAGTAGTTTAAATGTTGACTTGTTCAATAATTGTTTTATTGAAACGCTCCCACGCACCCCTCTGCCCCGAAATGGTGGCATACATATTCACTGATTTGTCTGTCCGTGCTGAAGTCCGTCGCTAAGTTTTACTTTTACAAACTAATATTTGTAATACACCTAAAGCTAATTGTTTGTGTACATTTCAAATGTCTTTCAAACAAAACCTTTATGACTTCTTAGTGATATATGGTTTTTATCCCATAAGGAATGTACAAACGTGATGGAACGACATACATGTGGTAATAATGTTTGTTGTGGGAAGATATCCATGCAGTTGAAGTGCATTTATCATCATCACGTATCTGTACATAAATGATCGTTTGTGGAAATTCATGTCTGCCATGTCGCTCATAAGAGGTATACTGTCGATTTGTGCCATTGCCTTGCATGTCATTTGATTATTTTAAACCCAATATGTTCAAAACTATTTGTATTTTTGCTGCTTGCACCATAGTAAGATGCAAAGGAAATACACTAATTAAACAGAGTCATAAGTAATTATTTTACTTATGTAAAACCTACGTTACGTATGTATAAACTTACTTCGATACCTTTTACTAAAAGCCTGCCTACTTGTAGAATGTATTTTACTTTTTGGCTGTCGCGTTCTGGGTTAATTACCTGTTATTGCCCTTTTGTCTTTTCTTCGTAATTCACATCAAATTTAAACGTATCGTTGTAAATATACATTGTTACAGGATACGAACAACAGTAATTGGGTTATACGGCCTGGTGAAGGGTTAACTTCCATTTTGGGGGCGATTTGAGCAGTCAATGAAACAGAAGAGGTGACAGCAGAATAGGTACCAGTTTGAAATATGTCAAGCACAACTGTATAGTATAGATGTTTCAAAATACAAACTTGGTCTGGTTACGTCTGCTTATACAGGAATGCATATATTCACAATCATGCCTATTGAAAGATCCATAACCTGACCATTAATTTGAATATGAATAGATTTAACTACTACAAACATTGACATGTGTTCTTTTTCAGCAACTAGCTTGTGGTTAAATTCTTACTGTAAACTTTTGTTAAGATAAACAGATTATAGGGATAATGGCCAGCAATGGATCTATGCACTACGGATATGTATTCATATTTGGTATTGATGCAGCTGTCTAAATGTGTTCACCCCATGAGGGCAATACATTAATGTAAAACCATAATACAGATGTTGATTAGGACTAAGCATTATAATAAAAAGACATGGGCTGCAATTTATTTACATTAACACAGATGTTTCATCTGTATGTTTTAACATTTGCACACATGTACACATTATTTTTTTACCTAGACGTATACATTAAAACACGGCACATTATTTTTGTCAATAAACACACTATACAAATCTTGACTCATTATTAAACAATATAAAATTAAGAATCAACCGTTATTGTATAATAGTAATATGTGACAGGTTTTCCGTTGTCCCAGCCATACATCAAACGTTGTCACTTAAAATTAAAGTTTTAATATTTTTAAAAGCATCGACTTTATCCATTTTTGTCGTACATGTGTATTATGTGGGAAACCACACTACTACTGACTGTGGTTTCCAATTACAATGTATCTTGATTAACCAAGACATGAATAAAGATGAAATATCTCAAGCAACGAGACACATAATTTAACTACAAATTGTATTTGCACGAAACGATGTTGCAACAATAAGTGCGGGTTGCAAATCAATCAGGCAGAATAATTATGTTGATGTGTAGCGGTTTATCCCGTGTCTAATGACGACAATGAAACAAAAACAGGAACTTTATAATTTAGAGATATATCTCGTTAGTTTGATGGCTTGCCTAATTGTACATCGTTTTAAAACTGCTTAAATTATATCACGGCGGTCAGTTCATCTCACCAGCACGTTTGAACGGATTAAACAACTCAGCGCCATGTCAGTTATCAACTATCGTTGCTTAGCCTTAAATTCACCGCATACGTAAGAATGATGTGAAGTGAATATTGATGTTTAGGCTGCACGCATATTAATGGTTACATTTTATGGCGTCGGTTATATAAATATAAATACAAAATGTTTGCCGATTTTAAATATGTGGTAAAAGTGTATGCCATGTGCACGTTGGTACTCAATAGAATCGTGTATGGAAAACTAACTAACATATCTAAAAGACATTAATATTAAATAATTATTGCACTATTATCAAGACGTCGGTAGCTAGGATTGTTGATAATGCGTTTTGACAATCTTGTGTTTTGTCGTCCGTTGTTAAGGCCATGCCGAATTGGAATTTTGTTAAACGTCAACTCAAGTTTGACAAACCTAGGTACCTATTTATAAAAACACACAAACCGAGAACGAATACACACATATTTTACGAAAAACAAAACAATGCATTATTAATATATTTATTTAATGGAAACGTCCTCATTCTAATATAAAACCATGGTCTGAATTACTTATGTAATGACTACTTTTAATAAGACAATAATATACAATGTGTTTTTCACCTAAAATATGTAGTGAATTAATGGCACAGCTTATAATTGTTTGTAAGTAAGAAGTAATTGTGGAGAAAATCAATAATAAAGAGAATACATATACTTCTATACAATGTGGGCAATTACTGTCCATGTCTATGGACAGTACATGTTATACAATCATGTATAGTGGTAACAGTGGCATGTACTATGAACCAATGCATGACTTATATTAAACTGGTAATACTATACAAATAGAAATAAACAGAATATAAATGGCAAACTTAAGACAAAATACTTTGGAGATTTATGTTGCAAACTATTAATAAACGTAAGTACATATAATATCAACATGTACATGTATGTCCATCCGAGCTAGTATTCACATAAATATGTACTTAGTAGTATATAATTGTTTATCGTTTTAGTTATATTATAGTTATATTTTTGAATCCCTGAACATCGGAATTATTTAAGAAAAGTTCGCCAACAAATAGTTTTTTATCGGATTAAGGACTCTAAAACTTACGCGCAGGCGGACGCATAACAGAATTCCGATTTGGCATGGCCTAATGAGCTTCAAATACTTTAATTGTTTGCACATTTATGTACTGTGAACAATGGTGCAGTCGAAATAATAAAATGTATCTCTCAGCTACGAGCTTTGAATGCTTTACAGAATTTGTTTCTTAATTAGGCGGTTTTGTCGTTTGTGTGGAAATCCTTGTATCCACTGTCAATTTAATGGACAAGTAGATGGATACGTGTTGCGGCAAAGAAATACAAACGTAGTGATATATACAATTAACTAAACAGGTACTGTCAATATATGCAAACGAGTTTGTGTGTTCTGTTCTTGACATGCATGCACCTAAATTGTGTAGCTGACAATCATTTACAATGTAATTCCTAGTTGTAATTGACAAGTTATATAAAACATTGTTTAATTTGAACGTTTTTAAACAATCATTACACAATAAAAGTTGCATTGTTTTTATACATTCTTTTGAAGGGACAATGATTACGCAGGAGTTTTATGTCTTTAGCTGTCTGTACCAAGATTTGTGTGCCTTCATCTTACATGCCCTTTGGCTAAATTTGGTAGCACACAAGCATTTGCAGGATTGAATATTGTGCAGTCTAGTTAGGTATTTTGCAACCTTTGTACTCAGTTTAGTTGCATCTATGAAGTCCTCTATGAATTGAATATTTGAAAACTTGTTCCGTATTTATCTTACAACCCCTTGGCAACCATTTAGTCAACCTAGTTGTGCGTAACTATCGTCAATTTAAGTAAGCAACAAGCAACATTAACATTGTTTAGAATCCATATACTGATCTAGCATTTATTAATTTATTGAAAGGTTTTATATACCATTATGTGCGTAAGATGTTTATGTGAATAGGTACTGTTGAGGCAAACGCGTACAATAATTGCCAAAATGACAAAGATGAGATCTAAAATATCTGATTGATTAAATCAACCACTATTAAGGTGATGGGTGTCTGATAAATTCGTTCAACATTTTAGTTTAATTTACTTTGATTCACGACGTTAACACTTAGCTACATACGTTTAAAACAAAAGTCAGAACTGACCGCATCATAATTGGTTCTTTGTTGTTGTTGTTGTTGTAGTAGTAGTAGTAGTAGTAGTAGTAGTTGTTGTTGTTGTTGTTGTTGTTGTTGTTGTTGTTGTTGTTGTTGTTGTTGTTGTTGTTGTTGTTGTTGATGATGATGATGATATAATTGATGATGATGATGATGATGATGATGATGATGATGATGATGATGATGATGATGATGATGATGATGATGATGATGATGACGACGATGATGCTGCTGCTGCTGATGCTGATGATGATGATGCTGCTGATGATGATGTTGATGTTGTTGTTGTTGTTGCTGTTGTTGCTGCTGTTGCTGCTGCTGCTGCTGCTGCTGCTGCTGCTGCTGCTGCTTCCAATTTCCTCTCTCTTCGTATGATAAATAGTCATATATCAACTTCCTTGACATTAATTTATCTCCTAGTGAACCAGTATGGAATTGAAACAATTATTCATCATTACTTTGCTTTTCTTATTCATCCAAAACGCTTTTTGCAATTTAATGTTGGTGTGAAAACAATCATAACTTGCATGAGAAATAGACACACACCACTTATTGAATAGTCCTTCACCACATAAAATTGTGCTTTTATGCTGTTATAATGCATTATTTGCGCTATATTGACTACGTATTGTAACAGCTAAACAGATTGTAGTATTCATGTACTTCTTGTTTTCTAGTGTATTTCGTTAACGTCATTTTCTACCATTGTCAATTATAATTTTATTAAACCGAAATACCACTGAACCGACTAACAAACCGATTTGAACTTATCATAAGCAAGCAGTGCAAACTACGTCAGTCAGTATCTGAATTCCGTATGGCGTGATTCAGATGTAACGAAAAACGAGCATATAAATAAGTTAAACCAAGGTTTTAAACACTGTTGTTCATTGTACAGTTAAGAGTGACTTTGTAATCGAGCGTGAATAGTTGAACATATTATTGATCTATAGTTTACATATAACAATGAAATATTTCATGTCCAAAGTGCTGGTACAATGTAATGAACTAATATCTCAGAAATGATTGTGGTGTGAAACGCATACGAATAATTGTATGTCTGTAATAGAAGTAATATTTGTCTTTAGAAATAGCCGGAACCTTTTCTCGCTGGAGCATTGAAACACAAACACAAAAGGCGTATCGCCTACAAACAGACACATTAATCTAACACCAAGGAGAAACCAGTTGTCTTTTATTATCTGTTGCATGTATACGTTTGCCCGATCTACTGCGAAAAGCCTTTTTCTGAATTGCTGTTTAAAGGAAAGATAACGGATATAAGCTGGCATATTTGTATACATTGTTGGTTACTTGATTTTTTAATTCCTTATAAAATGAGTGTGCGATCAGCATCTGATCTGTTCTTGGGTAAACTAACAACGAAGCTTTTTGGAAAATATGTCTTTTTCTATAAAAGATATTTACAAAAATACCTGCACCTTTTGGATGGCTTAACCAAATATGAATTATCTATTTATTTAAATTTTATTGTGAGGTAGAAAAGTAAAGCAGCTGTCCTCCAGATGCTAAAAAAAATGAAAAAAATACCATAAAAAGATAATGTGCATACTTGCGTGTATTCTCGGGTGGTTGTAAATCTACAATACTTAGACTGTTTAAAGATCTCTACTGTCGTTAGACATTCCACACATATTTAACAAGCCATCAACCACCGACTCCTTTAGAGCAGTCGTCGGTTAAGGGCATGGGTCATGGGTACGTGCGATCGGTACAGGTTACGATTAGGTCGGTTAAGCGAAATGTTATATTAACTGACCGCCGTGGTGTACACTTATCAATGTTGAAATCGTAGTGAAACCCTCCTAACGACCACCCCTCAACAAAGACCACCGCTCAATTATGACAACTTGTTTTTGGAACAAAATAGTTTGTCTATTTGATTCAATTGCCACTAATTACTAAATAGCGAGCACCCAGCTATTCCACTATTACGACCAGTCTCTCGGGACGAAACAATGGTTTCCTTATTAATTTAACCCTTTATATCCGACCAGCAATCAGCCGCAATAAAGGATTAATAGTGGTACATATATAATATGTAATTCGGCGACATGTACATGTATTAAGCTTTCAAAATCAAGAATGTTGGATTTCAACAACAAAGTGAATGTGTTAGGTTGATCTTTATAGTGAATCCAACAAATACTAGTCTTAAAGCCAAATGATCACCTTTGTAGTGTGTACCATATTTTATTCAAAACGTATTATCATAATTAAAATCAAACTCAATACTAGTTTGCTTTAGTCTTTTGCTTATTATTAATAATTACATTATTGTCAATTGTGAAACGAATAGTTTTGGTTCAGGAATAGTCGTTGTGTTTTTTGGCTGTCACCATCATCTGTATCAGTACAGCTTGATGACCGCATCGGTACGTATCGGTTGATTTCTGTTTGTGAAGAGTACCATTAATGACTGTATCGTCCCAGCCCTAGTATGTAAAGTTAACTATAAGGCTTGCTCTGTGTGTTTGCACCCTAGTGCTGTAAGTGTTCAAAGTGATATGTGATAATTCTAGACAACTATAGTGATAAATGATAAAATATGAATGTTTCATTTGAAAATTCTAGTCATCTTCAGTGATAAATAATAAAATATGAATGTTTCATCTGCTATGTTCTAGTCAGTTTCAGTGATCAATAATAAAATATGAATATTTCATTTGCTAAAGTAGTGATACATGTATGAACAGAAAAGCAATATGTGATTTGCTCTCTAAAGCGCACAAAACATGCTGTTTTGTGTTTTTATTTAAATATGCATATACGATATGAACATTTTCATGTGCTTAAAGTACGTTACATGTACTTTTTGTGTTGTTGTTTTTTGCAATTTTTAAAATCTTATTTTTTTACTTAAACTCGTTGCGTTAAATGTTTTTAACAATCTTTTTATGAAAATAAAATCATAAAATACTGTATACATATGTACATTTTGTTTTAAGTGCCACATTTACAAATAGGTAGCGATAAGCATCATTTTAAAATTCGTGAATAAAAAACCGTTTCTCTTTTTCGCCATTAAAACTACCCCTCTAATCAGACCACTTTTTCTTGGAACAAATGGTGGTCTTAATTGAGGGGTTTCACTGTAATATAAACACAATTCCAACAAGCCAACCGACTTTATTTATCTAGTATTTTGAGCTTACCCAATTGTCCATCATTATGCAGTAGCATCTGAATTAACACATACATTTGAATACTATAATGTAAAAAGGTAATCAGAAAATTGTTGAAAAGCATTCAATTTGAAGACGTTATCAGAAAAACTTATAGCAAACACTGTCAGCCCTAATAAGTCATTGTAAATTATGTTCCCTATCCTGATTTAGAATACAGATCACTTTGAAGCCTAAGATCGTTCAATATGTCGCGCACGCAATATGCAAATGCAAATTGGAGTATAGCATTTTGCATTTTGTTTTCGTTGTGTAGTATTTAGTAGGCATACTACTTGCATCGCACACAACATATATGTTCGGCCTTAATATGCAAGGCTATAAAATGCAAGCCATTGCATTCCAGTGCTTTATTACCGTTACAATTTACAAAACTATATAAAACACGTTTACATTTGGGTGTACAAACGGGCTGGTACATAATAATGAAGATAAGCAGGAAACTAATCAACCTAGGACTTTTATCCCCCAACGAAAATATTCATCCTATTTAAAGTTTCAAGATTGGCTGATTTGTTAGATGCATCAAATACTAGTAGCCAATATATTGATGGATGTTTCCAGACAGCAGACTGGCTTTAAGTGACAACGTAAATACAATATTTCTAACGAAGGACTCATTGCGGCTCAATAGGATTGTAGTGTAAGAAATATTGTTAGCCTTGCCTCCAGTAAAATGTTCATATTTAACGAGGTATTTGATTTCATCAACGATATATTTTTTTAGACTGCTTTTCAATGGAACATGTTTCAAGAAAATTATCAGTTAACAGTTTAAAACATCATTTTCAAATATAATGTTCGTTGCCTTTTGCTCAAATCTTAATCGGTCTTCTGCAATCATATATGCCATACATAGTTCTAAAGACTGTTACGCATAGTATAAACATGCAATGTTCTAAAGTAAATATAATGCATTTATACAGCTTGATATATTCTCATTTAACCTGTTCTATGTCAGAAGACAGAAGAGGTCATTCTAAAACATACACACATAGACTAATACATGTGTCTTGATATTGGTTAAGAAACTGAGTTGCCCAGACTCCAGTGCGCAGCACTGATTGATTCTTGCCAAATAAATCAGTTCGGTATTAATACCGTTTGTGGTAATCTGTCGTCAACGCGACATCAGATATGTCTAACGTGCTAACAGTTCTGACATAACTTCGAGGGCAAGAACTATTGATTTCACGGACGGCAAGAATGGGCACGGTTTCTTACAAACAAAAACATATATACTAGACTAAATAAAAGTGCAGTACGTCGAATGTAACATTAGTACTGTTGTTTCACGTAGATATAAAATATAGTGTACTTTTTGGAATATATTTTTTCTCATACAAGTTTTATTGATGCGGACCTAGTGCTACCTAGTGCTACTTCGATATTATAAAATATGTAACGCAACTGTAGTGATGATTTAAACAGGCAAAAGTCAAACAGTATATGTTTTTATATATATTTTTATTATGTAAAAGAACAATTCTAACAAGCTGCTTATTCCTCCATTAGTTACTCTATTTAAGAATGTAGAATGTTACATATTGCCATCTTTGTTATACATTAGGTTGCTTAGTTACAATTTATACAAGCATATACATGTACTGCAGTAATGTAAACAAACTTAGAATTTTGGTTAATATTTACGTTTTGTTTTTTAAACTGTCAAATTGACCGAAGCTGTTCTATTGGGTGCAAATTAAAAACCTGTTAAATAGTATATATTTGTAAAAGTAAAAACTGTTGTTGATGAATGGTTGGATTAAAACGGACAAACTATACATTATAGACAGCGACGGACTGCAAGGAAATTAACATTATGCCTGTGTTGGTCTGTTCCGCATCGCGTCGAATTTTACCAATTAAAACATGCTCTTAGTGGTCCGTCGGTAATAATCGACAAGTGCAATATGAACTGTAAACGGAAAAGACATATAGTTTATCGTGCTTGATAATAACCTGAATCTAAGTGCATTCATCATCTTCTTATATCTGCTCGTAAATTATCTGTTATAGAAATGGACTGTAATGTCGCCTAATAGACTTAATGTCGATTTGTGCCATTAATTTGCATGTTCTATGGCTATTTATACCATAATGTGTACACATTTGTTTGTCCAGTTATGCGGCCTGCATCTTAGGGACATGTCCTCTTTTGTTGTTGTATGTTGGATTTCTTTTTTTTAATGCAAATTTAAACAGAAATATTAAAATGATTTAATATCAGCTAAAAACAGTTAATTGGTTGCTTTAAATTCGCTATAGATAACCGAAACGTAAGATTTGTCGATAACACTGTACTATTTAAATTCATTTAACAATATGTGTTTATTTTCTTTTATTAAACCCCACTTCACGTGACTTAATATTGGTCTGTTTATAACTCAGACAACAAAGTGACTAATGTTACGTATCGGCCATCGTAAATGATGTTCGCATCTCACTCTTAGTCTCGAGCCTACCTACCATGTAAGAATGATACAAGAAAGACCTTTGATGCAAAGCATCAAAGGGCGCCGTTTAATAGTTTATGCATGTGTTATATGTTGGACAACAAGATATAATCAAGGCCAATCACCATTATCTTGATGAAGTGGGGGGTTGATCACATGACTTACTCGACCAATCATTTTGTGCGCACTGTGTAGTAATCTAAAAATAAAACAACTCGGGGGGACAATCGTAATGAAATTTTCTAAATGTCACCTTTAACACATTAACAAATAAA
>Ga0224511_10000118_pt1 | contig 27333 bp, 13 predicted proteins | sample SF_May12_sed_USG_2_FD_169988 | JGI IMG/M metagenome (GOLD analysis project Ga0224511, IMG submission 169988) | Sediment microbial communities from San Francisco Bay, California, United States - SF_May12_sed_USGS_8_1 | ecosystem: Environmental > Aquatic > Marine > Sediment | place: USA...
TATGTTGCATCTTGGTGATCTATGTGTTTTTGTGTTGGTCTGTGTATGTTTTTGTACGGGCCATTATATTATAGAACCTTTAAATTTGACATGCCTACATTGTTTACAACATTTTTCGTTGAACATCTCTTCAATTTATATTACATTGTAGCCGAGTCAGAACTAAAGTAGTGGAAATAAAGGGGACTTGTTCTAGTGGTTAAATATGGGCCCCAGATTCAGTAACTCTGACATTCCACTATAGGTGCTAAATAGAGATGTGCACCGGTTACTCCTGAAACAGTGTGTTTGATACAGGACACGTTTTAGAACCTGTGTTTTCTTGTTTTGTCCGACGTTTCTTTGTCTTGCACTTAATGCAACCAACACGTACAAGATTTCGATATTGCTTATCATATGAAGAGCTGAAGTACACAAGTACAATAGATTCTTTAACACGATATTTGTGTTTACATTTTATTTAAATAGGTAAAGTAGAAAGTGCTCAATCATTCATTTCATTTACAATATGTGAGAAGATGTTAAGTATTTAGCAACAACAATAAACGAAACAAAGCAATAAATATTGTTTTTAAACCTGTTGAGTGCAAGTATACATACATGTACTAAGTTTCAAACCATGTTTGCAAAATCTTAAAATGTCTGTTTGAAAGCGCAGCGCAACTTTATGGAAGGATGAAACCTCTCCCCCTTTTTTAATTTATGCCTGCGTACTGCGTACGACCTTGCTTTTGCCTTGCATACAGAGTTAATACATCAAAACGATATAATAAAGTTTATGGCATACACAGGCACTCTCACTTTAGGGTTTAATGTTGATGAGAAAATCCATATAAAACATTTCGAGCAAAAGTGATTGATGACAAACATCACACAATGAAGTTTTAAATGATATTACTTGAAATAGAATTAAAACGGTTAATATATGTACCGCCAAAGCAGTTAAACCAACTATTACCATAGGTAAATTTCTATTTCTAAATTTTGATTATGAGTTGAAATAAAAAAAATAATGTAAGATTTCATACTTTATAATAAACGATTACATGTAATAACACGTGTTAAAATGTAGGATTTAAAGCAACATATCATATACTAAATGTCCAATATCATAAATGCCGTATGTATAAGAAATCGGAGCAAAGGTAATGTAAAATTATTAATACATTTTGCAAAATGTATTTTAATAATTACAATAAATGCACATTGTCCTCTCAACGTGCACAGTTTCATTATGTACTGATATCCTCAAATATTAATTTTGCTTTGATTTAATATTTTGCGCTTGCTACAAAAGAAGGTAAATACATGCTTTGTCAGGGTCAACAGATAAAATCCCCCTATTCATTTTTCCTCGTTTCAGTGACAGTGAGAACTTCATACTTCTCTTTTAACCTTGTGGCAAGGTGTCATTTAATGACTTGTTTGCTAAACAGGTGTTGTGTTTTGCTTTTTTTAACCCGGTTGCTTTTTGCATAGTTACACTTCCTTGAAGGAGTACAGTCAGATTAAAACTTTTATCTATTTTCCCCATTACCATTTGACACATTATTCAAGCATTCAAAAAGTAAATGTATTGTCAATATTTGTTAAAAAGTACCTCATTCTTTGAAGGCTTATGTTTTTGTGTTGAAATGATGCATAAGATATTTTAGTCACAGTTCCTCTCTTCATCAGATAAAGTTTAAAAATAATACTTAATTTAGGCCATAATATATAATATGTCTGTTTGGAAGGTAGCGTTTGTGTTTCAAAAATGCATATGCTAATACATGTATATTCCTTAAATAACTACTTTGATTACAAAAATATACATCATTAAATGCAGTGTATACATTTCACGCGTCTACTCAATTGTTAATATCTAAAACTGCGGTTTCACTTAACACTGATACTCATACATTTGTATTTGCAATAAGTAACACACATTATCATAGTGATAGACAACTTTTCTCTCCTGTGTGTACAATTTATATAGCATTTGGTAAAATTCAGTTTGTTTCATCTTGACAGTTGACGTAGTCGTTGTCAGAGCTGATGTGACAGAGAACACACTGGTGGCAGAAGTCAAACTGCGCCTGCAATTGTGACACATATTTATTATTTGGTTGGAACATTGCGTATGCGTACATTGTTGTAATGCCACATATTATCTTTAACATGTGCATCTGTACAAAAGTGTCACGACACACAGCGTTTCAACAAAAGTACTCTTTAGAAATTCCAAACAACACACTTAATAACATATCATTACCTAAATCACAAAACAGGGTACCTGGCAGTGTATGGCGTTGGGTCGCCTGGCCTTGACCCTCCTGACGGCGTTGACGACGCTGACCTCGCGTTCGACCTTGACCTTCTCCAGGAGACTCGACACCGCACAGAACAGACCGCTACGGCCACCACCGTCCCTAAAGATAAATGTATAGTAAAATTGTCAACTAAGTCCAGTCCATTTGAGTATGTAAATAGACAAACGACCATTTTAGTTCCTACTTTGTAAGTTCAATATGGTACCTGCAGTGCAGCAGGATGGGGCCACCAGACATTGTCTCCATCTTCTCTATGAAGGCCACAAATCTATCAGGCGACCCTGGAACGTCACTTTTGGCGTCCCAGTCAGTAAACACATAGTGCTGTACTTTCCGGGTCTTGTCGCCCGTCTGAAGGTAAAAGTCAGTTAGTTTTTTAAGATTTCGTTAGAACATCATTATTTTAACTTGATAAACAAGTATCAAGCTATGTGGAGCTCAATACCGTAAGATTTTGTTGCTTACGGTTTATTATAAAAACATTGCTTTTTAAAATCATTTTACATATTACGGTAAAGAAAGTGTTTCCCATGCACTCAGTAACTTACACAAACGCCGCTAAACTCGATTGCAAGCTCTCTTTGAATGGTTTGTTGGAGTAATCCGTTGACCTTGGAGCTGTGAACAGTGAACTTCCCCTTATGAAGGACTTGGTTGTCCGCCGGGTAGTAGGTACCTACATCCTGTAATTATAAGTATAAGTGTTTTAAAAACAACAGCAGTCTGTTTGTGTGTGTCAGATTATGACTGGTGATATGGTAATATACAGATAATGCAAGTAGCTAGTCCGGATAATAATAGATAATATGTTTTTGTTCTCGCGTCAAAACGATTCAATACTGCCCACCTTTCTGTCACTGTCCTCCTGAAAGCTGACAATGGAAACACAGTTCTCCTGGAACGCCAGTGTAAGGAAGTCGACCACAGTCCCCGGAAGTGGTGTCTGCGCAAGCAGGAACCGCCGCCGACACCGGAAACCCTATGTAAATTCTTATGGCTAGGTTATGGGTGACATTGTGTTTTTTTTGGAAATCTGACTGCTGGCGCATGTCAGTCAAACTATAATAATGTGTTATAGTTATAGTATAAACATGTGTTTCCTTTAAAAATAACGCGATATAATGATTTTTACAGTGTCCGCCATTTTGAATTTTAGTTCACATTATCGCGAATTTGACGGCGGTTTAAAACATTCATTTTTTCCGTAACTGAAGTATTTATTTATAAGGTATAATGACAGACATTTATCCACAACTTATAAAGAGAATAGTTCAGTGACAAAGCAAATAAGACAGAAAACGTGCAAATAAAGCTTTACGTTAATGTAGACAGCGTTGACGTAGCCAGACTGTTGATGGCTGATCCCCAGAAACAGGTGTGGTCTGTGGGCGTCACCTTGACAAAGTCAACATGTGTCAAAGAAGTCGCGAGAATAACTTACCCACATGAACATGTATGTATCTTGCTTGAATGCAAAAGGCTGAAGTTCTGATTTATGTCGAAAGAAATTTTATATGCGGATAAAGCCATTTTAGAAAAGGAAATATTCTAATTTATGATTGCTACTAGATTATTATTTTTCTAAATCTTTTTCAGTTACCCCTTAAGTCTGACCTACATGGATATATTATCTGTAAGAAAAGCTTTTTGTTTATACTGCGACATCGTCAGCCAAAGGAAGCCCCGCGGACAGACGCCCTTAGCATTTTACGTCATATATATTGGTCAGATACTTTTAGACGTTGTGTGAAGCGGTAATTATTTTGGAAACTTTATTTCTATATTTAACTGTTTTGGTTGTTTTTTTTGCTTTTATCATAAAACAATGTAATACTGCTATGGTTTGTACTTACTTACTTTTTATATTAATTTTGTAATTTAAATATATATTTTAAAGTTATTAACTCTGTTAGCGTATTAAATAAGATGAAACTCACATAGCATCTTTAATCAAGTAATAACATGTAACATCACTTAAGGCAAGTGAGAAGGACAATGGATGCTGGTTATTTGGACAAACCTGGAATATCAGCGCCTTTTCGGTTCTTGTTTCTCTCGGACTTGTTACGCTCAATTGCAGAGATTTCCTCGTCAGAGACGATGTGGTCGGTTTCTGAGAGCCTCTGTCAACCATTTTGTAAATCGGTTAACATGTACACTGTTTGCCATTTTATAGTTAGAGTTAACAACGAAAAAGATCGAGTAATTTTAGTAACTTTTAGAAAAATAATCAACTCAAAAAATAACTTCATGTTTATAATTATATAGGTTGGGATCTAAAACCAAATTGTATATTTAACGTAATGGCTGACAACGCCACTTTGTTTGTATATTTGACCTCATGTATTGTATATACTTCTACGTAAAGATGATTAAACCTTACTTTCAAAAGAATAGATATTCAGACTAGCCTTGAACTGTTGTGCGAACTGGGCTGCGCTGGTCTTGGCCATGTACTGTGGGAAGGTGTCAGCGGGGATCTGGGCACAGGCCAGGGTCAGGGTGTGGACCAGGGCGTGGTGCAGAAACTCGTACTGCTCCTGTAAGGAAGACAAGACTCCGTGTTTCCAAAACTTTTAATAAAATTTAAATCCTGCCAAGAACAAAGAAACATAAAATTACCTACAGTAAATCGTTGGGGTCGTTTAAACAACGTTTAGAATAATGCGCCGAAAATGAGGTCTTACATTATAATCCTTAAGCTTAAAGGTATTCTGCAAAAACGGCGATATAAAGCAAAACTACTGTGTTATTAACGCGTAACTTCTCACCGCTGTTTGAACCATGTTGGTTCTGTTCTGGCGCATGTTGATGATACATCCGGGTATTTCAACGGCTCCCTCCGCCTCTCCTTCCTTCGTCAATGTGTCCAGGGCGATGTACGTCCCTGTCCGGCCAATACCCGCGCTGGAGACATCAGCAAAAACACTATATTGTTCCAATTAAATCCATTCTTATGAAAGGAAATACCAACAATGCAATTGAAGCAAATACGTTAATAAATGCACGTTAACTATATGTCTTTGCACCTGCAATGCACGAGCGTGGGTCCGTCGAGCGTAGACGACGCGTTTAAGACGCGTTGACGGAACTCCACGAGCGTAGTGACGTCGTCAGGGATCCCCTTGTCCGGCCAGGCCGTAAAGTGAAGGTGATGGACCTTCCGGGACTTGGAACCCTGAAAACTCGCATATTGGACATGATTGGTATGATTTTCGCAAAACGTTTTGATGAATATAGTGCAAACATGCCGATTTTATAAACTTTGAAATTGTAAACTGCAAAGATAAAAACGTCAAAAAGGTTTCTGAACTCAATACAATTATTTTTATTATCTTTATAGTTGTCCTTGTTTAACAAAGTAAATTTCTATTTCTATTCAAGCTACAGATGTATTGACTTCGAGCCCAATTTCAATCATCACAAATCAATATCTCAAATGTCTCTTATATCTTCATACAAAAATTATATCCATAACAAAGAAATTTAGATTAATAAGTTCGAAATATAGCAATTGAAAAATAAAGCGTAGCCTATCTCCTCAAATGTAAATCTTTCAGCGAATTAAACCGAGTGCGCTGGGCCGTGGAGTTTAAATATCAAGTGTGTTTTATTGTGCGTTTCAATAACAAGGAAGTTTGGAAAGAATAGTAACTGAATACATAATGTCTTTGAATAAATGAAGCATAAATTACTAGAGTACATGTACATAAAGAAACTACCCGGTATCTTTTGCTTAATTCATAAGTTAAAATTACAGATATAAATCTTGCAATTGTTGGAATGTGAAGTCCCTTACATGTGTCTGATTTTCGCTTGATTTAACCACTTATTTCAAGTCTTCTTTAAATCATTTAATCCTCAGGTGATTTTAAAAGTGATCTCCGTTTTTTATTTGTAGAAATTAATCGTTGATCGTTGATGATGTTTGTGAGTTTTTGATTCAATCGTAAGATTATTATCAAAAGTACCTTGCTAAATTGTGTAAATGTAGAATACATCAGATAAACATAGACCCACCATGCTGAGTATGAGTTGTCGTCTGGTGAACTCGGCGAAGACGAGCTCGCGCTGACACGTGACCTTTACTCCACCATACACGTGACTCTGGCCGGGGTTTGGCCAGTATTGCTCACATTTGTCCCTCTATGAGAAAAACATATACGATTTTATTGCACAATACGAAACGTAGCAATGTATTTACGTTGCACGATATAAACGTAAATCAGTGGGCTCTAAATGGTGTACATTCGTGCCAAATTGTAACAATTGAAATATATATGACCTCGAACCATTGCATAAAGGTTTACTAGTGACTCTATGTAAGGGCACAAAACGACAATAATATTCTTGAAATATATGATAAAATGTTGAATTTAATAAAATATCAAAATATCCAATCAGACACATACGCCTTCCTCCTTGAGTTTGGTAACCATGACGATCTTCTCTACCTTCTGCTGCCAGACCATGGCCCAGAACACGCCGTAATCGCCCATCTGCTTCTTCATTGGACCTGGTAACATTAAAATAAATATTTGTAAACCTTAGGAAATGTACAACTCCTTTAACAGTTTTAAGTAAAACTCAAATGTAACATTCAATAGAAAGGTATCCTTTATATCAGGATTTCGTTCAACAGCAGTTAAAAAGAAACAATGATGTTAGAAGACCAAATATTCATGGTACGGATGCATTTTATGATGTTTGTTAACATTCGGTTAATATAAAACATAAATGTAACTATATATGCTCTTTATGAATAATTTTTGGTTTTGTATCTTATTAAGAAATTAAAGTTCATAGTACAATAAATATATTAAATACCATTCAGCCTGTTTTAAGGCCATTTGCTATATCCGTCAACCATATCATGAATCAGGAAGTTAAAGTCAAGCGCAAACGGGATCCGATGTCAAGAAGATTTATATCACTGTTGTGAATATTTAAGAACAATGTAATAGCATACTGCAACAATTATTTTTTATCAAGATGAATATTTATGCATGCAATGTCTTTCAGTTTGGGATTAAAAGATTGCATACTGCATACGATACATACCAAGCGATGCGATGTATGCATCTCTTTTCTTGTACCCCTGAAACGTTTTGTAAGGTACATTTGAATATTAAGCACGTTCAACAGAGCAGAAATAATATGGTACGCTTGCAATTGCACACAATATGTGAATGGAAAATTAGGAAGTTTCTATGTGTTTGCAATTTCTTAGGCAATGTGAACGATTAAGGTTAATCCCCCCGAACATGCGATTTTGTACATCTTACATCAATGTAGTTGGCGTTGATGTAGTCGGTGTCGAATCCAGCCACCTTGACGCGGGAATCGTCGTCTAAATTAAAGAAATTGAATGCAACATGTATTAATAAATTTATTTCTTACAGTTTGAGATTTATATGCAATTGCTTTTAATAAATGTACCTGTATACAGTTGTTGTTATTCCTTATGCGAATTAGATTCACCGAACACAACATATGAGCAATGTTTAAACGTGTACATTGTATGATCAATAGCTTTATGGCAAGTTCAACTATCTTACATGCATAGAGTCCTTTGTATCTATTCTTGCTCACGTTGTTGGGTGATTTCGCAGCATTGACTGTTTTTGTTATGCCTTCCGGGAATTTCTGTTAATAGAAATGTACTGCACGATACAAATTTGTGTACATCATGGTTTGAAAACAATCACAAAGGTTCATGTATCATACATGTACAACACACAGTATGTTTTCAACTCACATCGAACTCTTCCTCGTAGTAGGCCATGGTTTTGTCAGCGACGAAGGCGCGCAGATCGGACACGCGGACCTTCCGTTTCTGGATCTCTTGGAGACTGATGTAGTACACGTTCTCCTCCAGGGGCGGCGCTACCCTCCTCTTTTCTTTTCGTTCAGCCTCGTCCTCGTCTAGTAAACCGATTATTATTCATCGTTATAGATCTATATGTATTCCGATGAAGAACTTTAAAATCAAAATAAACACGATCTTAACGCAAACGATTTCAGAATAACTGATGAATTCAATTTAGCTGGATTGAGCTCTTTATCGCACCGGCTTCTGCTCCGGTTTATCTGGAATACCAAATGCCAGATTCCAGCCTTTTTAAATTTATATTGTCTATTCTCAAATAAAGCGCAATATACTACATATTCCACAGGAGCATACCTATTTCCAGGTCGGCCTCCTCTTCATCGTTCCCATCAAGTGGCGCCACCACGTCCTCAAGTTCGTACTCTGAGGTGGCAACCGCGGGAGTCACCTGAACGCCATTGGACCGGGTGGACAAACGCTTGTTGGCTGTGAATAGTTATGACTATATTTTGTGCAACGGTGTTTGTTGCAGGTTTTAACACTAATACATCTGTTCGGCAATATATAATTATGCATTGGCTGGTTTATTTACAAGTTCATCATTATGTATATAAGATGTTACCTTCGGAAACAATGTCAATTGTGTGATACTCGTTGTTCAAATCTGGCATTGGTGTTGGTTCTTTCTTCTGCGATTTACTGAAACCAATTACGCAACATTAACATTTTGCCATTGTTATATTAGTGTTATTAACGTATGCTAATTTAAATATATTCTTTCTACTCCTCAACTAAAAATGAAAACCATAGCTCCGATTACCTCCGTCGTCGTAGCAGCACCACAGCCAGCACGACAATAACAATCAAGAAGACAAGTCCCCCGACGCCTCCACCGATAGCGGCTACAGGTAACCCCGGCTTGTCGACCCCGGTCTGTTGATCTGCATCGCCGTCAGATGGAGTCGCCGTCGTTGTGGATAGTGATGTCGATTTATTGGTTTCCTCTGTCAAGCATTACGAGTTGTTTTAAATTCACATCCATTTATATATGCAACTCATACAAAATGCGTTGAAAAATCGATCTTATATTAGGATACTTTATATATTTAACCATCTAAACAGTTATGGGAAATAATTAACAAATAAAACATGGGCTTAAGGGCAATATGCAAGTTTACCGACTGGTTGGTCAGACTGAAGAAGGTATATGGCCCGAAGCGCAGCATATTGCCCGAAAGCCCATGTTTTTTAGTTATTTTATACCGAATATTTAAATAAATTCTTGTATCCTTTTGTTGCTGTCAAGTTTACTATAATTTGCTTTTAAATAATAATTGTTTTGTTCAGTGTGTGCAATATCTCAAACCCTTGTCGGATTTTTTTTATTCTTAAGAAGCAATGCAGCAAAAGCCATGCTTTTTTAAATATTCAAATTGTTTATCAAATGAAATAGATCTATTTTATGGTACTAGGCAAAACAATCCAGACTTTTAAATGCAACGGTTGGTGTCAATTTTCCATTCTAAAAATAGATTTCCATTCTAAAAGTAGATAACTTTATAACAGCTAAAACAGTTAGATTGGATTACCTGCCTCTGGTCAATATAAGAATTATGGACTGGGTAGCCGGTCAATATGCGATTTATGGACTGGATGACGTCATATTAAATACAGAAGGCCGTATGCAAATGAGGTATAATATTAAAAAATATATAAATTTTACAGTAAAAGGATTATTTCTGGCCAAATTCATCTTAATAGAATGTCAAAAAACACCAAAATACTTTTAAATCCATATAATAAAAAGAATTAATATAGTTTTTTAACTTAAAAAACGCTTTCTGTAACATTTCTGGCCAATCTTAAAATGCATTTTCTTTTTTGACTAACCTAGATTTATAATTTTGCGTAAAGCCATTTGATTATTTCCGTAAATGGTCGAATCAGATTTCAAATTGACAATACATTGCAGTTCAACTCAAAACGTTTTAAAACAATGCATTTCCGGGTGTTTCCGTGTGCGAAACTCCGTTTGAACCCGATCGATCCCGAGAGCTTTTACAAACGGCTAGAATTTTAAGAATACGCGAATGTATATCCAGTTAATCCCAGTGTTTCGATGAAATCAGATCTAAATCGTATTGTATTTAATCATTTATTGGGATATACATATGATTTAGGTGAACATTTATAAAAACCAAGGTGTGTGGTTAAATGCTCTCGTTCAACGGTAAAAAAAACTTTAAGGAATCCAAAAATGATTTTTGCAACAATTTACCTGTTCGACAATTGTTTCCAGTATAACCGTTGACGCATCCGTATAAACATGTTCCGTTGATGTCACAACTGCTGCGTGAAGAGTTAGCACGGCAGTTTTCAGAACACGCGAGTTGACACCTTTGACCGTACTGGTTAGGTACACAGCCCGATGTACAGTTTCCATTCTGGTCACATTGCCTGTCTGTACAGAGATCACTGCACGATTCACAGAAGTCGCCGTACAATGTTGAATTCGCACAATTAGTACATATACCAGATTCGCGATCGCATCCGTTGACGGAACAGCCGCTGCTACATGAGTTATTACAAAACGGCCCCCAATATCCACTTGTACATGAGAAACATTCTCCCGTCGTAATGTCACACATTTGATTAAAACATCCAGTGTTGCAAAAGTATTGACATGTACCTCCATAATTGTAGTTCTGTTTGCACTTGATGCAGTTGCCTGTACTTGAATCACACACCTCACATCGGCTGTGGCATTTTAAAGGACACTCTCCTGTCCACCTTTCACACGTGTCATTCATACATAAATTGCTACATTGCATGTTGCAGTCTAATCCATACACATTTGTATTGTTGCAATTGTAGCAGGTTCCGTTCTTGTGACAACCAAGATCCGTGCAACGTTGACACTGTTGATCACAATTTGGTCCATAATGTCCAGGATTACATGTGAAACATATTCCTGTGTTAAAGTCACATCCGCCGTTACAGCCGCTAGGACATGTCTGACTGCACTGGGAACCAAATAAACCCGTCTGGCAGGCCGTACAGTCCCCAGTGTCAGAACACGCGGAACACTGTGACGGACATGTAGGTTGTTCATCGCACTGTCCGGTCACAATAGCACACGGTTCGCCGTTACAGTCGCACACAAGGTTACAGGTTGGCCCGTGTCTACCAGCCGGACACACTGTACACTGGAATCCATCTTTACAGGCTTGACAAGTATTCATACACGTGTTTTCACAGCGTTCACCATAATGTCCGTCAGCACACTCACATGATCCATCAGCAGCAGAACATGTGTTATCAACACAGAATGTAGAACACTTGTTGCTACAATCGCTTCCATAATATCCTGGTCTGCATATGCAACTACCGTTGTTCATATCACACACAGTTCCTTCACATCCAGCGTGGCACGCACTGTTACAAGTTGTCCCCCAGTACCCAAGCTGGCAGGTGTCACAACTACTGCTGTTAAAACACGTACGGCAGGCAGTGTGCGTACACCGGTGACATTGTGCACCAGACAGGAAATAGCCATCTATGCACTTATAACACGTTTTTCCTGAGCACGACGAACATTGAGGGTCACATGCATTACCTTGAGAGAAAATATACTATTTCAATTATAAAAATATAATCATGTAGATCTACTAACAAAAATAACTCAAACTTTTGTAAGAAACAGTTCATGTAACTTTGACATCATTATTACGATCGGCGAATCAGATATCGTATCTTTTCAATACATCATCTTTTTAATATTCCTGTGCTTCTATTACTGTTCAATTACTATTCATCACATTCCATCGAAAATACCTTATATATGATATTCATTTCTATTGAACTAAATTGTATTTATAAGATATTTATATATAACTCACAATATGGAAAGTATATATTTGAATCATATTTTAATACATTGGTGTATATAACAGGGTTTACTCGGATTAATATAGCTGATGGTGTTATTTTGGATACAATATAAAAATATATGCTTCAGCCTTTAAAGCCACTAGAACACGGGTCGGGCATAACAGTGGACAAAATCTAACCATCCCAAAACTCTTAATAACTGCGTGAAAAAGCATAAACTTATGTACCGTGTACTAGTTTAAAAGAAAATTGTGCACAAACCAGGATATTTTCCAGTACACTTTTAATATGAGGGTCAATCATTTTCTTGTCCATGGGACAGAAAAAGGATTTACCTTAGTTATCATGCTTTTTTAAATATGTTGTTCATATTCATTTTTATAGTCTGACATTTAACTTCTTATTTCTTTACTAAGACTCATCTTTATTTTTTTTAGATCAGAACCTAATTTTTGTGCTCTAGTCCCTTTAAGAGTATCTATGTTCACGCACAACACGGCATTTTCGAGCAGATATCAATGTAGCTTATATCATCTTAGTGTTAAAAAAGATGATTATTTATGACTTAAACCTTATCATTCAAATCGTATATTGGAATAACATACCTGATGCAATGGCTATTATTGGCAACACGATCAGACAGAAAACAATACACCGATTACAATAATCCATAATCAAATACTTTGTGCTTTGAAAATATGTTTATGTTATAACAACAATCATATTATAACAACTGTTTTATTAAACACCGCGTAACACAGGTCTATCCCATGATAACTATTAAAGCTACTTGTTCAAACAAGGAAGTAAACTTGTATCGTTACCCGGCCTCTGTTCCGGTTGAATAAGAAGGCACACAGTCTTTACGGACGTACTGTATTGAACTACATTACAGTCACACCGTTTATATGCTTTAAACTTGGCTATTGCAAGAAATCCATACAACTTCATTTAGCAGTAGTCTTGGCTGTTAAATAACGTTAAAATATATTCGGAAAATATTTGGACAATACATGTTTTACAGTATTGTCGTGTTCGTTCAAAATTGTTTTACCTGACATTTATGTACTCATATAATAAGTAGCAGTTAAAACTTTGCTACAAAGAGATTAAACTATCTTAATAAAACTTTTAAATAATGATTTCAGAACCAAATTTATATTATTTTGGAATGTGAACTGAAATCGTAATACTTAACATGTAAACTTTTTATTTTATTTATTTAGCTCAATTTATGATACATATATAATTTTAAAAAATAATAAATTAAGTAAATGGAATTAAATTGAAAAACGAGATCTTACACGTGTATATCCAACATTAGACTTACTGTTTTCTTTTGCATATAAATAAAAACTATTTCAAAAAAGGACACTCGTTTAGGTGTGTCTGGGAGTAAGCTGCGCCACTTGTGAAAACATGACTTTCTATCATCACTTGTGCACCAAAATGCAGTATCCTAGAAAAAAACCAATAAATATCCTCTTCACGTATTTATTACTCAAATAGTAACTAAGGAAACAGATCAGGGTGATAATATATTAGAATAATATTCTGTTTATTTCATGGATACAATCATTCAACACTTCGAAAAAGCGAAGCGCTATACATAACACAGTGGCATTTTATGAATACTATCAGAAGCTGACTATGGTACGAAAACAACATACACCTTTCTTTTCTTCTTATTTACGTTTTTCAATTTTCTATAATTGATGACTAGTGCTTTCGTGACGGCTTTAAAACGTCACTGTGTACATGTAGCTATATTATTCTAGTACTCTTTGATAATAGTTTGCATTCTGTTTGGGTTTGAACATAGAGTTACGTATGTGGCATCTTCCTTTTCCATTAATTAGCATCTTCAATAAAACATATGCCGCTATTTTCCCCAAGCAAAGTGTGCATGTTAAGAATGTTTTGTCTTCTAAGCTTAATATATGTTATTTGTTCAAGTATTAGTTTCTTCAATTCTAAACATACATAAAGAATTAATGACTTTAGATCATGCATATATGTACAGTGTGCATACTGTAAAGCAATTCTTAAGTTAATGTTTAAGCTGCTATGCCTGTATCTTTAAGGTCAGAATTGTTTACATCTTACATTTTAAGCATATTTAAGCAACAAAACCTACTCCTGTAAATATGAGAAACTGCCAAATATAGTTATTCATGCATGTAAAATATTACAGAAAACATGTATTTGTTGAAAATGTCTGGCCCGAAAATTCGGCTTTGTTTATTACGTTTCGACCCATTGCGTCGAGACAGTTAAATAGCCTGACCACAATCGATATTCTCAGTGGACTCGGTAGTGCAATGGTAACACATCCGCTTTGGGTGCAAGAGGTCCCGGGTTCAATCCCCGGCTCAGACAAGGGTTTTTATGTGTGATTTTTTGTATTGTTGTTGTTGTGTTTTAAGTTTTTGTCCAAAAACACATTTTCGTCACAAAAAATGCAATTCCTTTTGCAATGCTTATTTATTTAGTACCTTTTACACATTGCAAAATTTGTGACTAATTGTAAGGGTATAAATAGACAGACTGTGAACATATTCGCTAAACTTGACAAAATAGGTGAGGTGATAGCCGGATTTTCTTGGCGAAGACATAATCTGCGTTTGTTTTTACTTGAGAAAGACATCTGACTGGACCCGAAATGTTGACACATTTGTGAATTTAAAAATAAGTATGTTTATGTTATAACACTAATAAAGCATTACTAACACATGCTTTATTACAAACCATACTTCTCGTGTCTATCCGTTGAAGAGTATAAAAGCTAATTATTCAAACAAGTGAACTTGTATCGTTATCCGGTCTCTGTTGGACTTTGGAAATGTTATTGACATATACATTATTATATCAAACCCTGTTTTGTTTTCAAGTCAGACAATGTAAAACGTTTATTCATTCAAAGAACACAGAAACAAAAGTACAGAAATAAAGAGACTACTTCACATAAACTAACAAGATCTAATTGACAATAGCTTATTTTAGGTGTTTTCAATTTATATAATTAGTTTACATATACACTGTGATAAAAACAACAATTCATAAAAGTAAAAAAATGTCGGACACAGGAAATATAACTATTACAGTATATTTTGCAATTGGTAAGATAGGTAATTTCAAAGACAAAACATTATTTCAAGAATAACGTTGCCTGTAAAAATATATCTTTATTTAGAGGCCGTTAAATCCGTATGACCAAATTGAGATTTTGTATATTTTCGGGACGAAAATAATTTTAGTCTATAACTGGCATTCATAAAAGCATGGTGTAAAAAGAATGTCTGGAATGATGAATAGATAATAAATCAATATAATATGACTAGACAAAATAATGAGCAATTTGTAAAAAAGATTGCATTTTAAAATATAAATACATGTTCACAAATACAGCCCGGAATGTTACTGTACCAAAACTCTTATAAAAATAAAATAACAAATAACAAAAATATATAATGTGCAAGAATTAAAACAAGGTCTAAAATAAATAATAAATATGAAAAAAGTAAACAAACTAAAAAGAATTATATTAAAAATATTGTTAACAAAAACAAAAAAACAACACAAATAAGGGTCTAATGCAAATAGACTAAGATCCAATGACTGTGAAAACACCCCACTGTTGGTTGTGCCACGACGTCGAACTAAGCTAGCGGATAGATCCATCTCTGTTGTTGGACCTAAATGGTGGAACGCCCGACCAAGACACTTGAAAAACATTGACTCCGAAAGTGAATTCAGAAAAAAGTTAAAAGACCTATCTATTCGAACAATTCCATTCATAAATGCCAAAAAACCGTGTACATAGTTTTAATTGGACATGGGACATTATTTTTTAATTGGACATTATATTGACATTATAAACTGTGTACAGCGCAACAGAATATAATTAAAATATGTTGCGTTATATAAATACCCATGATTGATTGATTGATTGATTGATTGAAATGTGTTGCAGGTATTATCGTGTATTTTACGCCTTATAAATGTGGTCACACACATTTACAAGAAATGCGAGCAAACAACAATCGGTATGGTATCACATGCATACTCAGAAAGTCTGCAGTCTTTGTTGTCCGTTTTGTGTTCAACTAAAATCCATCTAGTTTCTCGATTATTCACCCACCTTCGCTCACCTTGAATTTTATTTTAATGTACCAAATATGTTAGTTTTTTTAATTATGTTTCAAAGTTTAACTGTTACAGTAGATATTTAAATGGTATTTTTCAAATTCAAAACATGTAATTATTTCCTTAATATGCATAGTGTAATTTAAAAAAGAACATCTAAAATGGTAAAATAGATAATAAATCAATATAATATGACTCGACTAAACAATAGACACTTTGTATAAATGATTGCATTTTAGAAGATCATTACAAACATATAGCCATACATGTTAAATTACAAGTATACATAAACAAGAGCGTTTTAACAATGCTCGCACAAAATTGTAACATCATTATTAAACACATTCTTCAAAACAAGTAGATAATTTAGTTATTTTATGTATGTACACACATGGTTCAACAAAAGAATTGAAAGTTTAACAATCGTGTGTTTTAATTGGTTGCTTTTTTGATGCAATGGCCAAACAACTAGAATATTATGCCAAAACAAGGATTTGTATCCCTGACACGTGTCGTTATTACCGTATGTTTAATGTCTTTGTGTGTGTGTGTGTGTGGCACAAGGCTAACATCATGCACAGTTTCGGTATTGCTAGATGTTGTATAATGCAGTATTGAATTGAATGTGTTAAATTATCTTTTTCAAAGATATTTATTCCTGTTTGTCGGTCAAATTTGTGACCGACTGACATACTAAAGGAATGACATGGTTGTGGTAAATTGGCCAGTTGGATTTTCTTCATGGGAGTCAGTATATTTATAATCTCTGGTTGGGTCTTTGTTCCAATGATATCAACATTTCGTTAGCATTACAATGCTAGGAGCATCTTGTAATGTGACGGACAAACATTGTGGGACGGAAGATAAATACCGAAAAATAAAGGAACTGAACAACGCATTTTCAACTTCCGATGACAATCCACTACTTTTACATCTTTTTCAATCAACAACTTTTAGCTTCATGAACCTTCTTACATGTAAGCTACAAAAATGTACCTTGGACATGTTTCATACAATTTTATAAGTTAATAGAAGATAACCTAAGTGTGGGGTAAATTGTGCATCTTTTGGCATTATGTTTTATTAAAGACTAAACACTGTCCGAACAAGCTGTGATTGCTTTGGAAGTACCTAATGTCATACACCGTCGGAAACTAGACGCAATATGGAAACTGTAGATACGATGTTCTTAATCTTTGAGAGACAAACACCCTTTTTCCAGCAACATTTACACCATATCAAAGATGTGTGGCGAAAAACAGTTGTATATTTTGAAAGATAAAATGCTCCCAGCGGGATAATTTAACAAAGCAGGCACTTCAGTTTGTCTTTATATGTGTCTTTGAGTACGAGCAATACAACAAGGCCTCCGAGGCCGCTGTTTTTTCGTGCAGGCTATGCTTCCTGAGGGCTTTCCCTTTCATCCGTTTAACTTTAACTTCCCGGGAAAACAATCTTGTTTTGGAGAAACGTAGGATTGAAGGTCAATTGTGTTGGTGCCTATCATTGTGAACACGCTCACAATTAAAACATAAACCATAAGATTATAACTATAAAATGCGAGCATACAATACAATATATAACATACATTATAACAAAGAAAACAAAGTTAATACAAAACATTGTCCTTCAAATTAACTAAAACACTTGTCTACAGGACCGGCATGTGATGTAGTACAATTCCAAAACGTATAAAATAGTTTAACTTAAATGCACACCACCATATTATTAGGCACTAACAAGTCCCTTCTGTTGTCATTATGATTCGCTTGACTTTCCTAATATTAAGAAGTTAGCATGAATTTGCCAACTTCGGTATTTACTTATGGTGCAGTCACAATACATCTTATGATAGAACGTATGAATTGCGCATAAAACAATTGGAAAAACTACTTATTCAAACGTTTGAGTGTTTTAACCAGGGCTTTCGACGACGGCCCGACAACGTATGTATAACGTGATATCTGAAATGACGCAATTTCCGTGTTTTGTTTTTATAATTAAGGCTCTTTCATTTTCAAAAATGATGTATGTTTATGCAAAATGCTATTCATGTTAATGGTGTTATTTGTGTGTAAGCCTAAATATTAGGAAAATTGCCACAGACGACGTGTTCATGAGTTGGCTGTATTCTCCTGGTAGTTGACGTAGACGTTGTCTGAGTTGATGATGCAGAGAACACACTGGTGGCAGAAGTCAAACTGCGCCTGAAATGTTGACACATTATATAATATTCAACAATTTAGAGGTTAACTCTATTAGTGTAAATTGAAGAGTTGTTCTAAGACAGCCAAACATATACTGATTATTCTCAAAAGATAAGCAGTAACGATCTACCGAAATTCGAGAAAACTTCAAAAGAAAAACACGTATACGATATTCGGCTAGATATATACCTGGCAGTGTATGGCGTTGGATCGCCTGGCCTTGACCCTCCTGACGGCGTTAACGACGCTGACCACATGTTCGATCTTGACCTTCTCCAGGAAACTCGCCACCACACAGAACAGACCGCTACGTCCACCGCCGTCCCTGGAGAAATTTTATCTGCATGTTTTACGACATTGATTTCAATAAATATGCTCAAATACATATACACGTGATAGTGAGACTACAGTATTGCTGCACACTTAATATGTTGGCCTAAAACCAATAGGTTTTTGTGCTGTTTTTTCTGTTTGAAATTATAAACTACTCCCCACTTTTTGTCTATGGTAAGAATACTGCACTGTAAAATCCTTAACGTTCTAAAATGTACAGAACATAAAGCGACGCTTTCAGTTCTGAACATGTGCAATGTATTCATTACTTAAAATATAAACATTAACCACTTCTAAACACATATGAGCTGATACTTAAAAACGGACGACATGTGTTATACGAACGAACCTGCAGTGCAGCAGGATGGGTCCATCAGAGCACGCCGCGTTGTTCACTTCCTCTACGAAGGCCACAAAACTTCCGGGCGACATAGGGATGTCCCTTCCGGCATCCCAATCCGTAAACACGAAATGCTGCACTGTTCGCGTCTTTTCACCCGTCTGGCAGTACAACCGTTATAATGATTTAAAGCATGCTAGAAATAGTTAGTTGCTGTGTGCCAGTTCTATTTGTGAGTAATATTTATACTTGAAAAACATAATTTGTACAAACTATACCACTTACACAAACACCGCCGAACTGTATTGTGAGTGACCTGTGGACGCTATTCTGGTTTGAACCGTGGACCTTAAAGCTGCGAACAGCAAACTTGCCCTTCTGAAGTACCTGGTTGTCGGCCGGGTAGTAGGCGCCCTCGTCCTGCAATGCGATTTATTCTTACGGTTAAATGTAATAATAATGTGTACTTGACAATAACAGCTCCAATAATCTCTTTCAGACCTATTGTTTCAGATATACAATGAACAGTGCCCCGTTTTAATAATGAAGAGATACAGTCTGACACGTTTCATTTACACTGAAATTACTAGTATTGTTTTACATTATACGCATAAATGTTTGTAATCTCACTCGTGTATATGTTTGTCTAACCTTATCAGTGTCCTTCTGGAAAGTGACGATTGCAGCACAGTTCTCCTGGAAGACCAGCGTCAGGAGGTCCTCCACCGTCCCCGGAAGTGGCGTCTGTGCCAGTAGATACCGCCGCGCACACGTTAAACTCTAGAGATTATGGGAAATAATGTTAACACAACATAACTAGCAACTATAGCTCCGCATGTCGGAGCCGTTCGATAAATTAGTGATGAAAACTTTACTTCAGTTTAACCGCTGAATTCATATGTTCATCTACTGACCGTGACCAGTCTACCTACCAAGTACAATGACTGTCACTCATGAACTTTTCAAGATATTGAGCGGACAAAGTTTCTGCATAAAAACCTATTGTGACCTTGATCTTTGACCTAAAAATATATAGGGGTCATCTACTGAGTATGACCAATCTTCCTACCAAGAAGAATGACTGTCAGTCATAAATTGTTCTAGATATTAAGCGGACACGTTTTTTTTCTATTAAATGCTTCTATGACCATGACATTTGACATAGTGACCTCAACTATATAGGTGTCATCTACTGAGTATGACCAATCTTTCTACTAAGTACCATGACTATCACTCAGAAACTTTTCAAAATATTGAGCGGAATTGGTTTTTGCAATGAATGCTACTGTGACCTTGACATTTGACATAGTAATCTCAAAATTTATAGGGGTTAACTACTGACCATGACCAGTTTTCCTACCATGTTCCATGACTGTCACTCATAAACTTTTCAAGATATTGAGCGAAAATGGTTTTTGCATAAAATGCTACTGTGACCTTGACCTTTGACCTAGTGACCTCAAAATGTATAGGGTCATCTACTGAGAATGACCAATCTTCCTACTAAGTACCATGATTGTCACTCCGAAACTTTTTAAGATATTGATTGGAAATGGTTTTTGCATAAAATGCTACTCTGACCTTGACATTTGACTTACTGACCTCAAAATGTATAGGGATCATTAACTGACCATGACTAATACTCCTACCAAAGTTCAATGACTGTCACTCATGAAACTTTTAAGATATTGAACAAACATAGTTTCTACATAAAATGCTACTGTTACTTTAACCTTTGACCTAGTGACTATAAAATTTACAGGGTTTATCTACTGAGTATGACCAATCTTCCTACCAAGTAGAATGACTGTTAATCATAAAATGTTTAAGGTATTGAGCGGACATGGTTTTTGCATTAAATGCTTCTGTGACCTTGACCTTTGCTTTAGTGACTTCAAAATGTATAGGGGTCATCTACTGACCATGTCCAATCTACCTACTAAGTACCATGACTGTCACTTAGAAACCTTTTAAGATATTGAGCGGACATGATGTGGCTAACGGACGGACAGACAGACGGACAGAAGTTTCACATTAGAAATGCAAATTTTAGGAAACACACAGGTCAGAGATCCACTATAGTTTACGTTTAAGTAGACAGCGTTGATGTAGTCCGACTGTTGATGGTTGATACCCAGGTACAGGTGTGGTCTGTGGGCGTCACCTAGTAGACAAAATTCACAGGATCAAAAGTGTCAACAATTGTCAAGCAAACTAGGAATGTTCAGAGTTTATTTACGTATATATGTGTATAAAACATTAACCTTTTTAACAAATATTGTATGTTAAAAGTAATTATTCTTAATATAAATAGTTTTCAATTGTGTCGATTCATTAACCCAGAAGAGAACACGTGACTACCTGGTACATCAGCTCCTGTCCGGTTCTTGTCTTTCTCAAACTTATTTCTCTCCATCGCCGACACTTCCTCGTCCGACACGATGTGCTCGGTTTCTGACATTTTCTGTGATATATTCAAGGACAAAAGTCAAACAAACACATAGCTGATTGCTTCCTCGTTTGCGGACAAATAAGTGCGTCGATCTTTTGATTGGTCGGTCGTTAGGTACATGTAGGTCGGTAAACTTGGCAAATGTAAAACAGATTATACGATTATACTTTACTGGCTATAAAGAAATGTATATCTTATTTGACCATTCATTGGATTTAGGGGTTGAAATAACGTGGTTTAAGACTTACATTAAATTGTTGTGCGAATTCGGCTGCGCTGGTCGTGGCCATGTACTGCGGGAAGGTGTCAGCGGGGATCTGGGCACAAGCCAGGGTCAGGGTGTGGACCAGGGCGTGGTGCAGAAACTCGTACTGCTCCTGGAATAATTTATACAATATAAGAAATGCATTATCTTAAAATATAACCAACACTATATCCGTAGATGAATGTGAGATAAGATTTTCTGAGTGTTCTGACCATTGTTCTGACCATTTCGCATCCTACAATACCCTTTTCTTCTTCACACCGAAAAGGTTCAGTTTTACGTATATTGAAAAGTTAAAGATCCAGAACTTGAGGTGTACCTATCCGAATGTTTTACCGGAGTTTGGACCATGTTGGTCCGGTTCTGGCGCATGTTGATGATACATCCAGGTATTTCCACGGCTCCTTCCGCTTCCCCTTCCCTCGTCAGCGAGTCAAGGGCGATGTACGTCCCAGTCCGTCCAATCCCCGCGCTTAAACACAGTATAAGTTAGCATCATGCTCAAATACATTAGTGTTAATGTGATAAACATACCAGTGGGACTTATGTGTTTGTAAAATGTGTGTGTTTAAAAATTTCAAAGCACCTGCAGTGCACAAGCGTGGGTCCATCCAGTGCGGACGGAGCACTCACGACGCGTTGCCGGAACTCCACGAGCGTTGTGACGTCATCAGGGATGCCCTTGTCCGGCCAGGCGGTGAAGTGGAGATGCTGAACATTCCGGGTCGCGGGGCCCTGAAAGAATTGTTTATATAAGAATAAAATGACCATTCAACCTATAAACCTTTTGTGTATATTGTCGTCTTTACTATTTACATTGTATATTAAATTAATATTAATTATGATATTGAATAGTAGATAATACGTTAGGTAATATATAACACATACAATTGCATTTTCAGAAAATCTATAATACAAGATAAATTAATAATATTTACCTTTTCAACTGGTGTTATGATACAGAAAAACAGAATATCACTATATGTACTCTATTTCATGTCTGACAAATGATTTAATACCATGAACATTAATCATTTTATTACAATAGTTGTTTTTCCCTTGCAATGAGTGTACTTCAACTTCACCAACTCTTCAGAGCTAAGGAAATGCACTGTTGAACGCGTGTACGCATTCTATATCAGTTAGCAATTAAATCTGAACCTGCGTCGGACGAGTTTACCTATTTAACATTCAAAAATAAGTCTTAAATTATTGAATTATACTGCACCCACCATGGTGAGAACGAGATACCGTCTGGTGAACTCAGCGAAGACGAGCTCGCGCTGACACGTGACATTTACTCCACCATACACGTGACTCTGACCGGGACTTGGCCAGTATTGCTCGCACTTGTCCCTCTGTAAGTACGAGACATATGACATAATGCAATGCAAAGGATGAACGAGGATATGATACACACACGTAAACGTATCTCTCGTGTTTGTTAAAATAAGTTGTGTTTTGTTACTTGATGTTTTGCCTGCAACCTTTTTAAGGAATGATTCTTATGTTGGTGCGGTTCATGTAGATTGGACGTGCACGCGAGTGCTGGCAAATCCATAAAGCGCGCTAGCGCACCAAATCAAAATAAGAAGCATTCATTATTTACATTTTTTCTGAGTAATTAAATGTGTTTTAAAGCAGCTGTCCTCCAGAATATACTAAAAAATCATTAGTTACAAATATTTCAAAATATATCTTCTAATGTATATAATAGATGTTCGAAATAAAACAAATCTACATATTTTCACTTTTATGCTATGAAAACAGACAATTCGCGTTTCTGCCATCGGGATATTCCTACTATACATAACGGCTACTGCGTTAGTAACGCAGTAGATTGTGCAAAGAAAATCTATGTTTTACCAACGTTTTGTCAACTGAATTAAGGGGTCAGTATAATAGATTTCTCTACTGAACATAACTGGACCAGTATTTACCGTTAATTTCATTATTATTATTTATTTATTTTTTGAGCAACTGGAGGACATCTGCTTCAAACCATTTTCAAAATAAATATTATTAAAAGATATTCAACTACCGGTCACATTTAATAGCGTTAAAGTGCAAGTAAAGTTGTTTGTATTGATCTAACGACGTTAGGCTGACCAATCAACGTTCTTTTATTAAGTAAACAATGACGTCATTTTCACGCAACATAAACGACCGAGCCATTCAAAATGAACGTCGGTTTTTCCTTCAGAAAATAATAAGCGAATGTAAATATTTTCCATTGAACATCTTTATTGTTTGTTTTGTAATTAAACAATCACTTTGTTCGCGTTGTTAAAGAAGTAAACTTCTATGACATATATGGAGAATGCCTGCACGTACGCCTTCCTCCTTGAGTTTGGTAACCATGACGATCTTCTCCACCTTCTGCTGCCAGACCATCGCCCAGAACACGCCGTAATCGCCCATCTGCTTCTTCATCGGGCCTGGTACCACGGAAAGTTTTGATAAACGCAACTCATCAAGCAAACACTATCAAAACCATCTCACGAGCTGCTGCGATACATGCAGGTAGGACAGTGCTCAGTCACCAGCTGGTCTATGTTTATTAATATTAGGGGACGCGTGTTTAAATTGCAAAGGAAGCATTGTTCCTTAATAGGTAACTTGCAGTTGGAATTCGGTTTTAAAATCAATCTCCATATTTACTTTCAGTAAATTCTTATAAATAAATGTAATTAGTTGGGATAAAGGAATACACTTCTTTATATAAGCCCACAAAGAACTGAAATTAATGATTAGTAAGGTGTGTTATACTTTCAGTAAATTCTTATAAATAAATGTAATTAGTTGGGATAAAGGAATACACTTCTTTATATAAGCCCACAAAGAACTGAAATTAATGATTAGTAAGGTGTGTTATATTTTCGCAATTGTTGGAGAATTAACTAGTTATCAACTAATAAAATTTCCAGAGAAAAATGAAATTATTAGGACATGTGTTTGTTTCACGCACAATGTATGATGTTAACTTGGACATACATGACGCAGATATACACTTACCGAATATAGAATTGCAATTGCTATCTTAAATCATCGATATACCGCTCACTTAAGATTTGTTAAGGACGCGGATGCAGTCATCTTAACTCACATCTTAACTTCTTCCTAATCGTTTATAAAATCTTAAATTTTAAAGTGTGGACTCTGAACGAAAAATATATAAGGTCGTATTACTGTTTCTGTATGACACGTTTTCTATCTTTTGCATGCAGAAGAAATGAAAGAAAAAGTTACATACCAAGTGATGCAATAAATGCGTTTTTTTTCTTGTAGCCCTGTGAGAAGAAATAATACACGTCGTCACAAAATTTCTGCAATATTTTAAGATAATAATTGTATGTTAAAGACAACATCGCCAATGTAGGAACATTTATAGAATATCTTACATCAATGTAGTTGGCGTTGATGTAGTCGGTGTCGAATCCAGCTACCTTGACGCGGGAATCGTCGTCTGAAATTAAGGTCGTGTACAGTTAGTGTTTTCTTACATGTAAAACAGCATAACAGGAGCGCACTTTTTATAATGATCACTTAATTCATTTTAAAGGAACACCTCGGTTTTAGCAACTGCTGTGTAACATGTCATTAAGATTTAACCTATATCATTAAATCTAAGCTTTGATAACACAAATGACAGCAAGCATATGGCAAGATGACGCCTTTTTTGATAGTATGTGTTCGATTGTGTCGAGCCAAATAGGATTTAGAAGTAAGACATATGCATAAAACCATCAACCTGTTTTTGGCATTCAATGCTAAACTGTTTTATTTGCGCATGCGTATATCACTTCGTTATAAATCAAAGAAAGGATCTTGCAAATGAAAAGCGTTGTGAGAAACGCGTGCTATAAACGTATTGTCTAGTGTAAGAGGCTTTTAACTCTCTTACAGGCATAAAGTCCCCTGTATCTGTTCTTGTCCACGTTGTTGGGTGATTTCGCCGCCTGGGCTGGCTTCGTCATGCCTTCCGGGAATTTCTGTGTGAGAAGTTCAATCATTGTGATCGACTATTAAACATAGCGACAGCTCAACGTGTCACAAATATATAAGGTAATGAAGTACATGAATTAAATATAACCCATCCCTTACTTGAAACATTCATATCATCGGCAACTGTAAGAAATAATTGTCTCATTTATAAATCATTTTCTATTTTAACACGCACATCAAACTCTTCCTCGTAGTAAGCCATGGTCTTATCAGCGACGAAGGCGGGCAGGTCGGACACGCGGACCTTTCGTTTCTGGATCTCCGCCAGACTGATGTAGTAGACGTTCTCCTCCAGGGGCGGTGCAATCCGCCTCTTCTCGCACCGCCGAGCCTCATCATCGTCTTGGAATAAAATGGAGTACAGTTTTTATATATAAAGTGAATGATTGTTTCACTGGTAACTTGGTTTGTTTAACAATTTGACGAGTAGTATTCCGTATAACAGTGGCCTGTAACCTGACTTAAGCTATGGCCACATACATGTACAACAATGTATCATCTACGGACATTGCACGTCGTCTAATTTAATATAAAACGTACAAATTACGGCGCCGACACGTTTCCCTTCCGGAATCATTAGTAGAACAATGCGTTTTAACAACTCACCTATTTCCATCTGTAAATCGAGCTCATCGTCTGTGATCGCAAGGGCATCACGGAGCGCCAACAAATCTTCCTCGAGAGTGTAAGCCGGGTTGACCACCACAGGAGTCTTACCTACGCCCCTGGGTTGAGCTGAAGAAAGATATCATTAATTTGAGACAAAGGTAAGTTCTTGTAAGTAATTGTAACCTCTAGGGTGGAAAAGTAGCCACGGTTTTATTGCAGACGTTCATTAATATTGATGAATGATGTTACACCTCTAACGCATGAGCGGAAATAAAATAGGTCATGCATAATATGTTTCAGCCGTTATTTTGTTTAAGAAAAAAAAATACTAGTAAAGAATTTAAACAAATGAAAGAAATATCCAAAGAAACTGTTTAACGCAGACTGTAAAATAAAACATTTGGTATGACAACAAAACAATGGTACTTTGTACATACCCTCAGCAGAAATATCTTCAATATAATACTCGTTGTCGAACACTTCCTTGGGAGGCTTCGCCGAATTCCTGAAAAAAATTAACATACAATGTTGTTTCTTAATTCAATTTTAAAATACAAAGTGCCAATCTACAGTATAGTTTAAATATATGAAGGGAATTCAAAAGCTCAAGAACATTAGTTGCAAAAACACAAACACTTCACCTTCGTCGTAGGAGCACCAGAACCACTACTATAACGACAATCAGAAGGACGAGGCCCCCGACAACAGGCGCGATGACGAACAACGGAATCCCCGGCTTGTTGCCACCTGTTTGCTGATCTGCATCGATGTCTGGTGGGTTCACCGCTAAGGGGTTACTTTTTGTCAATGAAATCTTTTTTAGAAGTTTACCTTTTAATGTATAGTGGATACCTTTTAGAGCCCAAAGTATTTTGAAACACACACAACCAACTGAGAAAAAACAAACAAGTTTTGCAAGTCGTATCTCTAAACTACAGGTAGT
>Ga0224511_10000119_pt1 | contig 27327 bp, 12 predicted proteins | sample SF_May12_sed_USG_2_FD_169988 | JGI IMG/M metagenome (GOLD analysis project Ga0224511, IMG submission 169988) | Sediment microbial communities from San Francisco Bay, California, United States - SF_May12_sed_USGS_8_1 | ecosystem: Environmental > Aquatic > Marine > Sediment | place: USA...
ATGAAATTTTTGGGTCAGTAATAATGGAATAGTTCACTGAACAAAATAAGACCAGTTTTTAACGATAATTTTAATATTTTTTTCATTTTTTACAATTTGAGCATCTGGAGGACAGGGCCTTTAAGGAACAATTGTATTACTTAACCGATGTGCTTGTAGACATATATGAAAGAACATGATTTTGACACATGTTGAACTTGAACTGATTTATGACATTTGCTAAAATATTTGAAATGATACGTCTTGATCAAAAATGTCGTTCCCATGAAGACTATGTTTCCTGTGGACCTTTACATACTTTCTGTTGAAGTGTATAAAACAAATTAAATTGTGCAACAGACTGATAATATTTTGTCTTATCTTTTTTCATCCATGGTATATGGAAAAAGGTTTCATATTTCGTTTTAAGCAATCGTCGCTAGATATCAAGTTTGTTAATGATTATTAACATACACTGCCTCGCACTTCCAACACAACACGAGAATTACTGGTCGTAACACAATAAAGGTACTTATTTCATTATTTTTTTGTAAAACGTGGCAAATTGCTGAATTGCATTAGTGAAAAATACTCGGATTTAAAAAAATTAAATTACAAAGTCACAAAATTACAAAAAAGATAAATACACTATTCCAAAATATGATTTATTTCTTCATTTTGTTTGTTTTTATCCTCGTCAAAGGTCTTAAAAATGTAGTTATTAATTTTCCTGATATATATGATTTAACATAAGCACGTGTAAACAAATCTAATAACGCAAACTGATCAGCGCAATGGACACTTCCCAACTGTCAGTCATGATTATTTATAAAAGTACATGGTCAATTTTGATCCCATGGAATAGGGTTATAATTGTCAAGAGATATATATAATACAAAAGAAAACGCACTTCATGCTGCTAGTAAACGTTATCACACGAAGTTATATAAGTACAGAAAGGGAAGACGATTGAAGGATTGTGGAACTGTGCAATGGTGTGGTGGCAATTTGTGACGAGATATTTAAATATGTATGAAAAGTGCTATGTTAGAAGTGCGAGGCAGTGTGAAACGGTCTTTCGAACAAAGCGTGTTAAGTAAAGTGCATCGTAATTAAGATCGTGTTAATTAAATGCATTAAGTATTAACTGCATCACCAAGCAAATGTTTGCTATGTCTAGAAATTTAATGTGCAATTACGCGTAGTTTAAAACATTACACCAACTGTTTAAAGTTAATTCGAGTATTTGTTATAATTTGTTTTTCACGAATCATCGGGGAAAATGTGGCCAAGAAGCGGTCGGGCTTTGAACTCCGCTAGTAAAAGCCAAACTATGTAATAAGTTAATTAAACATGCTGATATTTTTTTCCGTTCAATAGTGTCATTACGAACAAAACAGAGCGTAAGGCTTTAAATGTTCCTAATGTATTTCTTATATTTAATCAATTACATTGACATTTTCAAAACCTTTACCTCAAAAAACAATTGTTATACATAACTGATGTGTGAATCTACGTACACTTATAGCCATCTATGGAAAAAAACATGATTGTACACGCGTTTATTTCATAGTGACATTCCCTAAAATGGGAAATGATACATATAAAATGTCAATCAATGAAACTGCCTTTTCTAACTAGGAATAAAATGATAAGTTCGCTGATTAAGGAGCCGGTTTCTCGAATTGTTTTGTTAAAGATTTCTTTTATATATTATATTTTTTCTCACATTTAAAACAATGCCGCCAGGAATTGTTTTCTCTGTGTGTCAAAATTTTGCTTTTTAACTAAAAATATCGTACTTAGATATGACACATGAATTCAATGTACGTTTATGTATTTTCTTAATACTTTGTCATGGTTGAAATTGATTATATACAAACCCGCCTTCAATCTGTCTAAACAAACTGTTTTCCGAATTGTATCGCGTGACTCTTAAATGTAATTAATTGCGGCCGCATGAAAAGCATAAGCATGTTTTTGTATCGATTAAAACTATTACATATGAAACGGAAACGCCCGAATGGCCACGAAGTTTCACACAGTTTCCGTAAACATAGAACGTATGACTAGACACATATATTTCGGATTTTCAACGATCCTGTTAAATTGTTCATGGCATATTTAAACATAAATAATTCAAAATACTATCATCATTAATATATAAAAAGGATATTAATCGGCTCTAGTTCCAGGTAAGTGCCAATAATTCAGTCAAATTAAAATCAAATTCCACTGTTGAAAAATTGCACATATTATTCCTGTATCAATAAATGTCTGAAACCAGGATGCTACAACACTTGACGAATTTAAATTATGTATGCAAAGGAAGATGTGATGAACAAAATGCTCCAGTGTGATTTGAACTGCTTTTGTTGCTATGAGCATTAACGGCACATGTTATACTGAACTACTCAACGAGCAGTGTATAGGAGGGCACGTCGGCGTCAACATGCCATCCAGAAAGGTTCACATTGCATTATGCGTTGTGTATTGCTGTCGTTTGGGCATTTGCACAGCAATTGCTACACAATTCGTTAATGTCGACTTTCTTGAAGGCAATATTTTTCTTGAAACGTTACAATTCAGTCTGTTTGACTGCGTCGCAGCGTGTGCCCAACGCACAACCTTGTGTCGTGGATCACGGTACAACTTGGCCAGCAATGAGTGCCAGCTGATAGACAAGTGGTCCAGCGCTTTGACAACAATGTTCTACTCTAATTCTGAGTGGAAGATATTTATGCAGGTACTTCATTCAATTCCTGGTAAAATAATGCGTACTCATCTTATTAATTACGGTATATCATTATTGTTTACGCAACGTGAAGATAGCATTATAACTTATATAGTTAGTCTAATTTCAATTACCTGTCAATTGGTTTTTGCTGCGCTACGAAGAAATAAAGGTTTTTCTAGGTTTGTCCAGACGAATGGGTTATGCTACACAACTCATGTTACCGACTTGACCGAGTTTCGGTGTCACAGTCCGCGGCACATACATACTGTAGGGGCAAGAATGGTCGCCTTGCCTTGGTGTCAAGCCTTGATGAAATGACCGTACTGAGAACGCACATGTACTCGCGGGGGATCTATACCGACCGTGCTTGGATTGACGGCTCGGATGAAGCCAACGAAGGAGTCTGGAGGACGGGGACGAAAGAGGTCATGCCTTACACTGGCTTTACGCTACCAGAAGAACCGAATGGTGGCAGAGCTGAAAACTGCATTGGACTGATCTCTACTTGGACTGGTGACATAACATGCGATTACAATGTCTTGACTACGTATGTGTACTGTGAATACTAGAATACATTCAGATTCTCGTCTTCAGTACAGTCATCCGAGTTTGATGTTTAGGATATAGGACACCCGACAAGGACGTAACTACGCGTTTTGGCTAATTTCACATGTGCATCGTTGTAAGTGTATACGTATTAAAACATTATTGCTGTTTGTCCTTAAAGAATCACCAGAAATGAAAATGTGGCTAATAATCACTCTTGTGAACTTAAAAATGGCATTTGTGCTGCCTCCATTTACGTACGCAATTGATTATTACATTTAACAACTAAACCGCCAATACTACTAAATGAGACCATTTACATTAACAACGTGTCCATAACAAAAATATAATAAACAGCATGTTCCCTAGTGCTGGAAACAACATGTTATCTACTTAAACATCACAATCATGATATTATATGATAACAAAAGAATATTAATGTATAATCATTGTACATCGAGAAACCGTTGTACATCTATAATGTAAAGACGTACATGTCATTTGTCCTCTTAGTCTATAAAATGAACTGTAATCTTTATCTCTGAAATAGCCAGTTTCTTTTTGTTAAATTTATTTTCAATAGAAGTGCGTACATATACACATTTTACAATTTCATAATAATAAGAAACACATATGTATAGGCATTTTTAAACAACAAAAGGTTAGTTTTGAAATATTATTTTATATGTTCCTAAGTAGGGGAGAGAGTTGACGGAGAGGTATGAAATAATAGTAATATTAGGTACAAATGTAGTATTGTAAACTGGTGTTCGTTGTCTGTAAGATGTATTTGATTTCGAATAAAAAAAGGTATGGTTATGAGTTTTGTGTCGACTTATCCTTCTTTTATGTGTATAAACTTTATCCTGATTATATGCGATAAATTTTTCCAATGTATACTCTGTGCTTTACGTAACAGGAACTGTTGAAATACTTTTGTCGAGTTTCATTTAGTTTGTGTATTTAAGTATTTCATCGTTAAAATAAGTATGTTTAATAGGTTGGTATGAATGTTATTGTTATTTATGTGCAAGTAAAGGTTCTTTTTTTAATTATACCATTTATTGACTTTTCTTGTATAATAGTATTCAGTTTTGACCAAAGAGACTGACTTACATGACATTTCCATAATAAGTGCTCAATAGTTGCATCATGACAGTTGCAAAAATCACAAAGATAAGAGTTTACTTATTGGTATTTAAATAATTATGATTTTTGGTAAAATACGCATAAGTTTATACTAAAAATGTCTTAATACTGTGTCAATAGATGTTGTATATTATACTTTTGTATATACTTTGCCATTCAGAGCTTAGGTTATAATCTTGGAATATATTTTCCCATTTTTCTTCTGATGTAGGTTTTCTTGTGTTTTTACGCAAAAGATTGTTAAGCAAATGGTTTGTGTTTTTAGTATTCAGTATCTTTGTTGAAAGATGCGCAGACTGTGTTAGTGTGATTCCGATTTTAATTACTTTGTTTTGTTTTATTTCTGAAGATATTGATTTTATAATTTGGTAATATTTTAAATATTCATTTTTGATGATATCAAACATTTTTGAAAAAATTTTAAAGTCATAAAAAGTTTTTCTTCTGTAGTCAACAAAATGTTCGAGATGCATGATTCCTGTTTCCTACCATGTTTTGTAAAAGAAGGTTTTATCGTTCTGAGTAATGTCTTTAATTATTCCATATTATGTTTTTGCAATATGTATGTTTTCTTTGTGATATTGGTATTGCACTCTTTGTCATAATGACAATATGTTATTGAGAAATGTATCGCCATTGGACACTTTTTGAATACATTTTTCATCTATTTCGCAGTCAAAAACAAGTTTATTACCGAATTTATTTAACTTATTTTTATATAAACGTTGCACTGACCATTACTTTGTTCGCCAGTTTCTTGACAACAACTCGTTTATGCTAAAGGCTATGTTCTGTTCATTTAATCGCTACATCTGCTGTATAACGAAACATATATGTTTATGTCGAATAAAATGCATGTTCTTTTCTGTTCTGTTCTGTTTTGTTCTGTTCTATGTTCTTGAGTGTTAAGCGTCCAAATATGTTTGGCACGTGTTATTCAACATGTAACTTTGACATCAGCGTTTAGATGCGTTTACACTACCACGTATGCATTGACATGCACACTTTAGAAATCGTAACAAAACTTGTTTATACGAACAACAACCACACGTGACTGTGGTACAATTACACTGATGAAAGAGATAGCCCTCAGGAAGCATATCCTGCACGAGAAACAAGCCACTATAAGTTCATAACTAAAGGAACTACAGAGCATGACAAAGAGGATGGTTATTGACGTTTCACAACATGCTATAGAACGGAATGATAATATTATAGTTTGTGCTGCTTATCTTTTTCATCCATAGTAATGAAAACATAGTTCGTTATTAGCAATCGTCCATGGATATCAGATATGACAAAGATGATCAACATACACTGCCTCGCACTTCCAAATCTACAATTGCGTTGTATGTCGTAGCACAATACTTATTCCATAAATTTCTGTAAAACGTTGCATATTATATGTAAGCAATAATATGTGTCTACATCATTAGAAAATGTCAGCGACAGATTCTCGGATTTTCGGCAACACCGTAAAATGCAAATGCACACAATGACTAAAAAGATGAAAATACATTTCCAAAATAGGAAATTAATATAATTTTTTGTCGTAATTATCCTCTTAACAATGTAGTTATTTATTTCTTGGTATATTTGTTTTTTTAATCGCATGTTAAAAATCTAATAAATCATAATAAATTATCACACGAACAAAATGAAAGTACAGAAAGGGGACAGTGTGGCTACATATGTCATCAGCACCACCAGCATTATTATTCATAATGCAATTTTATGTTCGTAAATACGTAATGTTGGAAACGATGTTTATGTAAAATTGTTTGTGTCTGTTAACGTGTCTGCATTGCGTGAGTGATAACTAAACATTTGCGCTTGTTAGCATTGACACCCTTGTTTAAGTAAGATGTAAACATTTAAGTAAATAAAACCAATTAACTAATAAAACAACTAAACATTAATGTAATAAAAGGGTTTTGATTAAACGAAAAAACATTAGGTGTCCGAGAAGCCCAATGTTTTAAAACACATTACATCACACATTGCGGTAACAACAGATTAGTTATTTATCTTTATGGTGTATACAACCTTTAAAGAATTTTATTACTTAACGATTTGTTTCTATTTTAAAGCTAACATAAACATAAATATAATTACATTATACACGCTCAATAAACCAACGTTATGTAAATTGAATAAGTCGACGTATGTGCGTTTATTAACGACGTCAAATAAAGCGCGCTTGTTTGAACGGCGGGTTTGTGTTTTCGACGTCGTCTTTAATCTACATCATGACGGTGAGGTTATTTTGATGTGCATAACGTTTTTTATTTTTTTAAGATTTTGACAAACGAATTTCACTTTTATTATTCTGAAAAATGTTATCTTAAAAAATGTAAAACAAATGAAAAAAATTGTCATTAAGGTCGAATATCATACGACGCTCCCCATATAACAACTAAACACGTCTATACTACAATGTAATGTAACTAAAAGGAGAACGTTAAACAATTGTAAAGTAGACATCAGTGCATTGCTATTCATTGTATAGGATTCGTGACATGTCAGACTGGTGCACACAAAATTGCATACACTAACTATCACAATGGTTGACTGTAATAACAGTCAGCAAACAAATTAACAGTGATTATTGAATAGCACGCCTCTAAACCAATATCATATTATCTAGTTTTTAACCTGAAGCGGTACGATTTATTTGATACATTACCTTACATTCGTCATTGTTTGTGTTCAATGCATTAACAATTCATGACTACGCGATGCAATTTCTGAGTAATGGTGTGCGCATCAGTTATGTATTCACTTTCGATTAAAACAGCCAACATTGTCTGAAAGAATATTTAGATGCATTTGCTTTTTGTATTTGCCGTATATGCGAGTTTGACTGAATTAGCCTCTTATAAAGAGACTGACGTTTTACCAACAAATCGTAAATATTTCAATGTTCCTATTATCTTTCTTACATCGAAAATCCTAACAAACTACCTAAAGCGACAGTTGTTATACTGAACCTACGTGTGATTGTATGTAAACATTCATGACAAAAACATGCTTTTAAACACGTTTACTGTGTTTTGACATTTGCTAAAAATAGGAAAATTAAAATGATACGTTTTATTTAAAATGTCAATCAATGAAACTGCCTTCTTTATCTACTAATAAAAAGTAATCAGTTTGCGGATGAATGAGCGGTTTATAAAATAGTTATGTCAAATTAGTCGTATTTATAAATAATATTTACTTTTCACATTTTAAACAATGACGTCAGAACACGTGTTTATGTGCCTAAATATTGTGTTGTTTAAACTTTAACATATCTTAGTTAGATAATTATGACATATGAATTCAACATACGTTTATGTATTGTCTTAGTACATGTACTCGTATTTTGTCATGGTTCTAATGATAAAAATAAACAAGCATTTACTCTATCTTAACAAACTGGTTTCTTTTTTTGTATCGTGTGATCATCAAGTACAATCAATTGCGGCCGTATAAAAATCATCAATTTATTTTTTAATTGATTTATATTATTATGAATTTAAATTACCCATCACACATTAAACACCGATATTTTGGTTACTACATGCATTAGTTTATACACTGTATTTTTCAATCATTATGCTGTACTTGATTAACTTGAAAATAAGGCTTTAGCCATAATTGATTTTTTTAAGTTTGTGAATTTTTATGGATCTTTACGTACTTAATACTTAAACAAACGTTTGTAATCACAATGATTCACTTTTAAATAACGACTTAACACATTTGTGTTGCTTTGTAATACTCCGCAATACTCCGCACCTCGTAATATGTAAGTTGCACAATACAAATAATTTATGTTTTAAGTTGGAGTTCTGCTCATGCGCTAGGGGGCGTCAGTGGTGTGGCATCTTTCATTACTACTGATGAACAGCTTCAATAAAACCGAGGCTGCTTTCTCGTGCAGGCTATGCTTCCTGAGGGCTTTCCCTTTTATCAGTTTAAAGATGCTAGGTCTGTATCTTTTAGGTCAGAATTGTTTACATCTTACATTTGAACAATATTTAAGCAGCAAAACCTACTCCCATAAATATGAGAAACTGCCAAATATAGTTATTATTGCATGTAAAAATATTACAGAAAAAATGCATTTGTTGAAAATGTACGCAATTTGGCTTTGTTTATTTACGTTTCGACCCATTGCGTCGACACAGTTAAATGGCTTGACTACAATCGATACTGTCAGTTGACTCGGTGGTGCAGTGATAACGCATCCGCTTTGGGTGCAAGAGCTCCCGGGTTCAATCCCCGGATCCGGCAAGGTTTTTATGTTTCATTTTTGCTTTGTTGTTGTTGTGTTTTTTCTTTTTTGTCAAAAACACATTATTCGTCACAAAGGTTTGCAATTCCTTTTACAATGTTTATTTATTTAGTATACTTAACATATTGCAAGATTTGTGACCGATTATAAGGGTATAAAGATAAAGACCTAGCATCTTTAATTAGGACACTCGAGTCTACAGACAACCACACTCAATCTAGATTTAAAATAATTGTTGAGAGTTATGTTAAAGTAGTTGTGTATTTAAAAATTAATGATCTTAGAAATACGACTTAGTTCTTCGTATAGCTACAACTGTCAAAATGCCTTAAATCCCTTATCTATTCATCTTTTGCGTGCTTCGAATCAGCCTGTTGTTTTGATGCAAGACTTGAGGGCATGTTGATTGCTTGTTCAGTAGTTCTGGAGATCTGATTTTATTGTTTGATAGCATCGACACTGCTATTATAAATGTTGTTGCAGGTAACAGTACATAATATTCATACTTACTATTTTACAATGGTTATGTCTGAACAAAGGAGTATTCGCGAATGTTGAGAGTAAACTTTAAACGATAGGCGAATATAATATGTGTGATATTGATATAGAAACTTTAATTTGATTTAAAGATGAGTTATGTCATCAAATATCGTACATTTACCACATGGCTTTCTTTTTGGTTTAAAATTGGCCATTAAAACATGTTTGCGTGAAATTGTTATATATATATATATATATATATATATATATATATATATATATATAAACAAGTTAAAAGTTTCTTATATTATTTAACTCATCTAAATTTAATTTGTGTACTCTAATATCGGCAATAACACATTTAAATACCGACACTCACATAACGAAGCACGCTTAAAACTGTTTAAACTGATAACATAGCACAAATTTCATTAAATACTGGTGCGTAGCGCCTGCTGATTTAGATATATGGTATAGTTTAATGTTTCTTTCAGCCACGTGAAAGACCATCCATATGCACTGTTTTATTTATGTAAGAAATCACTTATTAATAAGATATTTAAAATTCAATACAAACGTCAACTGGCTTTACGGGAAAGTTTTATTTGTACTTGAACGTGCCAATGAAATCTATTTGAAGGAAACACCAATCTGTCTAGCATTTATGAATTACTCAGTTTAATTTTTCTTGTATTTATTATCGTAGAACTTAATTAAATGTTTATATGTTTATGCGTCTACACAATATTTAAACGTCGTTTAAGTTTATGCATTCAACACATGCATAAATTACAATTACGAGTCTCCGGAAATTGGCACTTGGTTATGTTTAATAGACACATGTATATTGTGAATTACTAAACAGATACATGTACGTACAATGGCGACAATGTCTGATTGATTCGCATACAACGTACAATTTACCATCTATCAGAAACCGACAGATAATGTAATAATACAAACTCTATAATCTTTATTGTCCTGCCATAACACGAGTACGTAACATCATTATTTCAGACGAGCACAGCTCAGCAAAGCTTGCCCATAGTGATGGTTGGATACTTTCAATTATTATAACTTTTCATGATCGATTTGGCTAGACAGAATTTGCTGTAAAATGCGATGCCTTTTTTATTGTGAACCAGACAAGTACGAAAGAACCTAGGACTTATGGAGGAAATGGTCATAATTTATACGGTAGCGATTCAGTTATAATAAAACATAATAAACAGCACTATCGTATCTTAAAAAGTAACACTGAATCTCTCTTTAACTGTTATTTTCATGTTTAACATTATATTATCTTAAAGGGTATCGCAAGCGTTTATTATTTCGGCGTGATTTTCGCTGTAAAAACAGCACTGTGGCTACAAAAACCCGGCCCCGAGACTGGACCCTTTTCAGGGTTTTAGCATATGGTACTTTAAGACCCCGGGTCAGGATACGAAAATAAATAAAGAACAATTAATTTCTACATCTTGAAAATACTGTTTGTGGTATAAGGCAGTATTTAAGATTTATATACATAGTATTTATTACATTTTCATTTACGGGTGGATTCTATTTTTAACTATTTCCCTGTTAAAAGTGCTGACCCCCAAATATGTTTTATGTCTTATAATAACAGCATATTGCTTTACATATTACAATGTTTCGCTCAAATCTTAAAACCAGATTTTTTTTATTGTCAATAATGTGTCAAAACGTTGTAAAAAATGCGCTTTTCTGATTAAAGTTGTTGATAGAGAAAGATAACTTGTTTAAGACATATGATGTTGGTAAACGAAGTATTATCACAATCTTAATGCAGGAAAAAAGGGAAAACTCCCGCGAAACCCCTTAATTGAAAACAATATGTAGTACTAATAACATTTTTATATTCCTGTCATATGTTGCAAATACTTTCACACACGTTCTGATTTATTTCTAAGACAGTTAAGTCAATTGCGGCTTTAACAACTGTTACATCTATTTTAAATTCCATACACAGATAATTATGACCGTGTTACTGGAACAACTGCAGTGTGGGCATCACAATTAAAGCTACCTTACATAAATAGTAACACCCTACTTTATGGTTAATATCTGAACAATACAAGTCAGGGGATGATTTTATTGCGATGTTGCAGTAATTGTCTACAAGATTCGAAAACAATTACCGTCTGGGTTGCACTTATTTCTATATTGATTTGTATTTTTTATTGCAAAGGTTAAGTGATTTTCTTTTGTATGTTGCGTGTCCTACATTTATTCATCGCAAAAATATATACATTGTAGTTTTGCTTATACAAGTATGGCAGAAAATAATTTATTGCTGCAATATATCAGAAACAGCGACCATTGCCGTTGGTTATACACGACAACGCGATTGCATTTCTTCTGCCCAAGAAGGTAAGTTGTGTTCGAACTAGAGATCAATTAAAGCATACGGAACGCGCATCACAAAAATACAGTCTTAAGAAATACTAAGTTAATTATACACTTATCAATAATAATACAATTGGAAAAGCAACTGCGGTACTTTTCCCTGGTGAGATTCGTGACACGCTGCTATAAGATCCCAAATAAAGAAACTGAAGGGCATGATCAAAATGATGGTTATTGATGTTTCACAACATGCTGTTGAATGGTATCATAATAATTATTTGTTATCTTTTTTTCAGTCACGGTGATTAAAACATATTTTGTTAGAAGCAGTCGTAATACATTGAATGTGTCCGTATCCTTTGACATTTTCATCGAAATAGATTATAGTATGTGTCCGTATCCTTTGACATTTTCATTGAAATATATTATATCTTGTGTTGCATCAACTCTGTAAAAAACTAAACAAAAAATTAGCTAAACATACAATTCACAAAAACGATTTCATTTAGTTGTATTTGTGTTTATTCTCATTTAAGTTCTAAATAATGTAAATTGTCCCGATAAATTAAAGAAATGACGTGTTATTAAACAAATCTAATAAAGCAAATAATCAGCAGAGACAATTGTTTCAGGTAAGTGAAAATTAAATATGAAAAGTTGCATTATAAGTGCGAGTCAGTTTAATGTCTTATATATGTCAATATGTAGAAATAACAAGTAATAAAGCTGTTCCAACTTTTGCGAGAAGATTTATTCGATTGCGTGTGTGTTTAGTAAAGTGCATCTCATTTGAAATAGTTTGTAATGAGATAAATGCATTAATTATTCATTGCCTCACCATGCAATTGTGCAGCTATGCTTGGACATTGCATGTGCAGTTACGCGTTGATTATAACATTACACCAATTCTTTTAAGTCAATTCTAGTCATTGCTATTTGTTACTGACAAAAGAGCGGTCGGACTTAGGAAACGGAAAGCCTCTATTGAGTGAATTAAAATAGCAATATTTCATTCTCTGCAAAGGCTTTATTGAAGCATAAAATTGGTTATAAGAGATATTTAAAATGTACAAACTTTATCCCTGCCAGTGTTAAGCGTCCAAACATGTATGTCACGTGTTGAATTCAAAAATGCTACACACAAGAGGTCATAATCTTATCCACACAATGGTTATGCTAAATACAGCTTCTCTATAATGAACGTAACTAATCGTGATACGGTAACATTCTAACTGCATTTTATCCACCAACGATGGTCTTACTATTCATTGTATGGGACTCGTGACATGTCAAGCCGCTATAAGTTCATAACTGAAGGCAGGCGCACGATGAACTTGCTTAAAGTAAAGTAGTCTTTATTGATGTTTCAGAAGAACTTGTCATTTTAAAAAGAAAACACACGATGTATAATAAATAAAATGCGTGTACTTTAATGATAATACAATGCATTAGTCAATGAAAATAGGTTGGTATATTCCGTTATAAACTAAGAAACGCAACAAGCATTTATATAATCAATTATAGTGTTTAAACATGATGCGATAAAATTAAATTCATTATGTACGCGTTAAACAAATTGCATATCTTTCGTTGTTCTTTGAATTGTGTGCTTTAATAATTCATGACCGCACGATGCAACTCATTGATTTATGGGGTATGCATCGGTTACAGTAACACACTGATAGCATGTATGAATTAACACGAACAACACTGTTTCAATAAGGTTGATGTATTGTTAGCTTAATTTGGCGTCAGCGTATCGCCCTGTAACAAAGTATACCCGGACATGACAGGGCTAGTCGTTAATTTTAATTTTAATTTATAAACAGCCTGGCGCTTTACAACACCGGAACACCGTTATATTTACATGAACATGTACTTACACATCATTGTTTACACTTTACAGACTTGAAAATATATCTATAAAACATAATATTTTATATACAGAATGAATATTTACAATTGATGACAAAGAGTAGTCTTTCAAATGCTAGGGCAATGAAGCCAGGCCAATGCTAATTGTTCTTTTGTTCTAGGAATGTAATTACCTTTTATATATAATGAGACGGATGTTAGGAAGTTTATCAAGTTATGTCGGTCAAGCACTAATTAATTACAGCATGATCGTCAGCAAGTGAAAATGCGTAACCTTGGAACAAACACACACTTAAACCAACATGAGAAAACTTGTGTTGCAAATGTTTGAACATGTATTTACACATTAATATTACTAATTTATTTGATGCGAATAATTGATACTTTATTTTGTTTTATTAAAACTAGTTCGTGATAATTATGTAAATGCGATGCTATTTCAATAACAAGTTGGGTCTATATTTCAAGACACTGGTTTTTATTAAACTGATGAAAACCCTCAGGAAGCATAGCCTGCACAAGAAAACAAACAGCAGCATCGGTTCTATTGAAGCTGTTTATCAGTAGTTATGAATGATGCCACGCCACCGACGCCACCTAGCGCACGAACGGAACTCCATTTTCAAATGTAAACAACATACATTTTGTACATGTACACTCCATGATCCCTGGGGACCAGAAAAATATAACACAATGATGTAGTACGGGGCGACTTTTTACAGCCGCCACACAGGCACTAAACACAACTTAACACCAGCTATTGTAAGTTAAATTTAACTGATGAACGGGAAAGCCCTCAGGAAGCATAGCCTGCACGAGAAAACAGCTGCCTCGGTTCTATTGAAGCTGTTCATAAATAGTAATGAATGATGCCACACCACCGACGACCCCTAGCGGAACTCAATTTTTAAATGTAAACAACATACATGTACATTCAATGATCCCTGAGGACCAGGAAAATACAACTACACAATGATGTACTACGGGACCACTTTTTACAGCCGCCACACAGGCACTAAACACCAGATGTAGTAAGTTTAATTAAACTGATGAAAGGGAAACCTAACTCAAATGTAAATAAATCAATTCAATCGAATAGCGTTTTTTTCTGCGATATGTTAACGTTTATTTTTATTTATACATTTCTCTACTCAGGACCAATCATACCAGCTACATTGTAATATACATGTATATGCATATATATTGCTTTTGCAAAAAGTTGTAGCAAACCTTATTTGTTTATCTTTTTCCTGCATATTGTCGGTCTGTTGTTTTGATTTTATCTGAATAATATAGAACACATAAATACTTTTTTTATTGTTTGAGAAATGTATATGTATAGTTAGTTTAAATCGAATGCTCGATAACCTTTCAAATGCTAATGAATAGTGTTCATAATATGTATCGCATAGATAATGAAGTATTATATTTCACTTACCATTAACTGACGGATAAAACGAGATGCAAACTGATGTGATTAATCCAAAGCTTCAGCATCGAATGATTGATAATGTACCTGTGTATGGTAACCATAAACCCAACCACATTTATAGCACGAACTATGTCTGGTGCAACGTACATGTAAGCGCTAAGGCCAAATATAAAATTCGTTCGACTGTCATAGACCCAAAGGCCAATGATAAAACCAGTGTGCAGTATAATACGTGATCATTATTAACAAATACATATCAAATGTAACTGATTTTCCCTATCACACACCATGTTAAAAATGAAACCAAGTAAGACTCTCGTAATCAGCCAGTTCCAATAACTGAACGACTCTTTACTGACAAACCCATAAAGTCAAAAAATAAAACCACTTATCTGTCTCAAAGAACTTCTGAATATTTGCGTATAGGTCCTTTATAAATACTTAACTTTTGTAAAACAGTTCTTTCCAGTGATGATGAGCAATAATTGTCAATAGAATTTACAAGTTGTGTGATGTTTCACATGCACGGAATACCAATTGAAATGTTAACATATTTTGCTAAAATTAAGTTGTTGTGTATTCCGTTAATAATGATGATTATCTCATTATTGATGTTTTGCACAATTTCTCTTCGACGTAAAGTAGTTATAAATACTAAACTCCTGCTCGTTCTACTATTTAGTAAACATTGTAGCATTCATTTCGACTAAAAGACCAGCTAATTTACCAGCTTGTAAATATCTGAAACCTATCTCAAACCAGAAACACAATTTAGAAAGTTATTTAGCAAATTGTCTGAGAAGATGACATAATTCAGACTGATTTAGACACATACAGGTCAAAGTGGTCAATAAATCTTAAACACGATAATGTAATTTTGTATTTCGACTAAAAGGCAAACAATTATACATTGCAATTGGAACAATGTGTGTGTTAGAAACGTAAAAATATCAACAAAATAATATATACTTTAAAATAGTATTTCTTTAAGTACTCTAACAGATTAATAATTATACAATCAAATAATAAACTTACAGAACCTGGGTGCCAGGCACGACAGCTGAATTTTAACGGATATACAACAAAGACAAACACCCGTCTTCCTCGTTTAATATTTGCACAAAATGGTTGCAGTCTAAACCCGTTAATAGCACAAGTTATAAACTCAGGAGTTTCACAACTATATCATATGACAAACCCTCAAAACATCAATTTAAAAAACAATTTTGCAATACACTGCTTGTATGGCAATCTAATAACAATGGTGTAGAAAATGGTATGTTGAATTACACGTATCATTGAGCAAATACTAGAAATCATTTCATCACTTGCCATGCGAAGATATTAAAGTATTTAAGTAGCATGTGTTTTGATAATTATTGCCTGTTGTGGGTACTGCTAATAAACATCGTTGGTGATCATTAACACGTAGCCCTGTTATGGTTTTACAATGTACTATCACGTTTAATTTATGATGATAAGCATCATTGTGTAGTTATATGTTTCTGGTCCTCAGGGATCATGAGGTGAACATGTATGTAGCTTACATTTGAAAATGGAGTTCCGCTCATGCGCTAGGGGCCGTCAGTGGTGTGGCATCATTCATTACTACTGATGAACAGTTTCAATAAAACCGAGACTGCTGTTTTCTCGTACAGGCTATGCTTCCTGAGGGCTTTCCCTTCCATCAGTTTAATTGTTATGCATATATGTATATGTTGTATATACTTATGAAAGAAACAATAAACCTATAACAAATGTTAACTGATATAATATCTGTGCATGTGGTACTGCTAAAACAACGCAATAAATCTTATACTTTTTAATTACATGATTATTTAAAATGGACATTTATAACTTAACTAAAGTAGTTTTGAAATATCTACAATTGCAATAAACTACACAGTATCATATTCATTTGTAAAATGAAAATAAGTGGGTTTTTCAGAGCAAGTTACACTTAGAGTACTATATTTTAGCTCTTGGTCTATACCTTTAGCTTTACAATTATTGTAAATATTTGAAAGTTAGGATAGCTTGCACAATTATTAACTTAATTCATCACTGTACAGATGAGTTAAATGCAGTTAGCATTGTTCATATAGTAATGACATTTTACTGCCTTTACTATAACATGTATTTATTATTTATATATTGGGTATAGACCTCAGTAGATAAAGACCGTAATACTCTGTGGAGAGCATTTCTATTTGCGTTCAGATAAACTTTTGAACTCATAGGTTCATTTCCATCTTATCATTCTCCCGCCATGCTTTATCTTTCGTATGTCATAAGGAAGCTGCATTTGAATTTCGATCGTATTCTGGATGGTTTCAAAGATGATTATTAATGTAGGTGTCTCATATTTAATAAAATCTTCCTTTACGAATTTCACGGGACAGTTTTTTTAAGAAAAAGACGCAAGTAACTTCGAGAAAGCTAGATACATGTATATATGGCTTAATTTAATAAAATTTACAATATAACATGTTCAATTTTCTCCCATTTGCAAACATTAAATATTATTATTGTACAGAAGTATCGTATATTTGACATTCCTTTAAAACAATTATTATTATTACATTTAAAGAGTATTCAAATGTTATTATACTACGCTAACTTATCATAAAAATACTCGTATGCATGTAAGATATCTTTTTATAGAAGCAAGAAAAAAACGTCACCGAACTGCGTTCTACAAAAAGATGGAAGGATAATGCACTTACTGTGACTTATGGCTATGTGATATTTAAACACCTCTATAATAACCACACAAGGAACTTGTTTAGTATTATTCATATAAAACAAACACTGCTTTTGTAAGAATTATCTAACTATCTACACATTTGACGCATTGTCTCTTACTCGATATTGTGTAAAAGAAATGCATTAACAATTCATGCAAAATGGTTTGAGTTACGAATATTGCAACAGTAACGCATTGTTATAGTTTCAGACAAACAATAATTCAATATTATCAAATCGTCATATTTGTCAGCAGCTTTATCAAATGGGTAATATAGACATAAACAAGCGTGTAACATGGCATAAGCAAACCGTTTGGTTTATTATTAAGACATTATTGATGACATCCGATCACAGTTGGTTATACCATAAATATGTGGTTTAACAGATTGTGTGATGTTGTATTCTAAAGAAACAATATCGTCATATATTAGTGTTACTTTTTAATTACGAAGTGGCTATTTTAGTTAGTTCTCTTCTAAAGTATCACCACGCAAAAGTGATAAGAGTAATCAGTTTTATGTTTTTCTTTTCTCAGGAATTGATCAATCATACCTGTTCATATTTCTTGCTATTGCAATGATGCCTTCATATAAGTATTCTATTCATCTTTTGCATTCTTTAGATCCGCGGCCTGTTGGTTTGATTTCATCGCAACAACCAAGGCAAATTGATTGATTGATGGATTGATTTTTTGATTGTTTGCAAAAGGCCACTACGATTCGTCTGGTTGAAAAATATCGTACACATGTTCATATCGTACCACATACATATATAAGTATTTAATATACTTTAAACTGTTTTATCTGCGTAATAAACTGTTGATACACGTGCGCTAATGTGGTATGTTAGCAAAACGAAACATAGCATGTTTGACATTGGTACGAATTGTGTCTTTAGTTCAAGAACAATGTTTCATACAACAGTATTCGTTTATTTACGTCAAATATGCCGTCTTAGAGTTTGACGTTATAGAACAACTGACTGTAACAGTAACTATCAATATATTGTTATGTGACATACAAGTAAAACTATTATTATAAAAATACTTAATTGTGATTGTTTAAACGAACGAAACACCTCGGAAAAAAATGATGACCATATACATGATTTTCGTATTTAAGTAACCATGCACCTGCCATAACGCGATAAAAGCCTGGTGCAACAAATCCAGCTATATAAGGTATACAAGTGCTCTTCCTCGTCACTCCCACTAACCATTAAACATTCTCCAAAGTCAAACTAGTCAATTAAAAAATTTAATATAAACTTATAAATTCGTAACTATCAACACATCTTTACAGTAGGGTTTGAATCAAACTACACACTACTGACATACCCAGCAATGCCTTGTATTTAGTGTCTAAAAACAAGAAAAATAAAACAAAACACACCTCTTTATCAAAGAACGTTTTATTCAGAATGTATGGATTGCCAACTTTCTTCTTTGCGCTTCTTTTGATGACAATAACGAACAGGATTCGGAACTACATTTTGTGTTGTTTCTCCTGAACGCAAAACAGATTGGAAATATTAACATTTGTGTTTTTTAAACAAATTCGGTTATTGTTCTGTGCGTCAATTTTTTTCATTAACAAATAGTTGTCCTTTTTGCATAAATGCATGCACGTTTGCCACTCCCTCGATAAACACTTCAGCATTCCAGGTAGAAGACATTGTAATGGACCGCAAGCTTCGACTTATCTGAACCATACCTCAGAACAGAGATACAATTTGATAATGCTTTGGCAAAATGTCTGAGAAAAAGGCAGAGTTCAGACTGATTTAGACACATGCAGATCAAAGTGTTCAATAAAAATACAAACGATAATGTTGTTTTGTATTATTATTATTAGAATTATACATATATCGCTGAATTTCTAACGACAAAGACTAACAACTTAACGCCTTAAGAACAGTTTCTTTAGTTATTCGGAATAGCTTGAATAGTAAATATATGCAATTTTCCTATAACCACAAACAAGAAAGCCAGCAACATGTAAGAAATATTATGCACAAATAATAGGCAACTGGGGTAGTCATATAAACTTACATGACTGTATAAAATAACTTTACATAAATCAAAGATCAATAATAGTATTTACCCTAAAGAAAACATAATAGTGACATTCATATCAAGACATATTTAAAACACGATGGAACAATCCAAAACCGTTTTGTGTTTATCGACTGATAACTATATCTGGCAGTTTCTCATATTTACGGGAATAGGGTTTACTGCCAATGTGTTGTTAAAAAGTAAGATGTGAATTATTATGATCAAAAGTTACCGGCACATTACATTTACAAATGTTTTATGTTAATGGAAGTAGGCGAACGCAAACATGTAACGCATTCATGACAACGTTGGCATCTAAATACCTCTTTAGAACGTGTTAACCTTTTAAAAATTGTTTATTGCAGCATTTATCTGGTAAAAATTACGTAGTGCATTAATAGTTTCTGCTACGTTCAAACGATATTTAATCGTCAGACTCTCTAAAACTTTGACCAACTCTATTAAAATGTATATTGTCAAAACGTGTGTGTGCTCTTTCATTAAGCAAACGATTAACTGTTAATCGACATCCAACATATTATTAATATACCACTGGCTTGTTTAAAATCAGTTTAAATAAAGTGAGCATACGCAGGCAATTTCAGAAAACGAATGCATGTATGTGTTCAGTGTTATAGTATTATCTGGTTGGATTCACTAAAAGCTGTGTATCTTAAATAATTGAGCATTTCGTTATACTAAAGAGCAGATGTTACACATAACCTAAAAACAGTCATCGTACCAACATTATTATATAGCTTAGTATTCGCTGTTAACAGCCGCTGTTAATAGCTTTGGTGGTATGAGTATCTATTGAGTTGATGTTGAAAAGTCTTTGCATCACATCACAACGTGGTCTGTGTAGTCATTTATTTGCACAAACAATCAGTTACTTATTTCAAAACATTTGCTCCACCGTTGTTTTACGACGATGCTTTATGTTATTGATCTGTACATCTCAAACATGATTATTTAAGTGTAACATAATAAACAACACCGATGTTTATATAAACAATATAACGTTTATAACTAGTTTGTTTTCTTGATGTTTAAAATATACAAAATGCACACACACACTTAGTAAATAATACATTAGGTGTATGTTAATAGTTCCAACACGCATTGGCTCTATAAACATTCAACCAAATCAATATCAAACATTTATGTTTTTTGTTGCTTTGTTCTATCATAATTATGCAGAATAGTAGTTGATGTTGGGTGTTATATTTCCATAATAGAAAATCGTGAAGTCGGTGAAAATCGGAATATTTGTAATCATTCAAGTTTGCATTATCTCAAAATAAGTTTTATGTATTATACCTGTATATTAAGCAACAGTAATGAAATAAAGTTAAAATAGTTATTTGTTATGAACATGTTGTTTGCTTTTGTCTTTTAGTTTTCCTGTCTAAAATGCATCTTAGAAACGTAAACTGTCACTATAACATAAGAACGTTAAATACTGTAGGAGTTCATAGATTATACTTTCACATGTTTAACTAACCAAGGTTGGGATCAGTCTGCTGTAATCCAACGAATATCCAACAAAGACAAACGCGCATCCTTAGTGTTATCATTGTACATATCAGTTTAAACACGTTTACAAGGCAATTCATGAAATAGGAAATACCGATAATAATAAAATAATAAAGTATAACACAGTATATGCGTTAATGCAAAACACTTTCTGAATTATAGTACTTGCATTACAGTCTAAAATATATTGTTGAAAATGGTGTGTTGAATTATCATTGAGCAAATACGATTATTTCATCACTTGCCATTGGTAGACATTAAACTATTTAATTAGCAGGTGTTTCGATAAATACTTAATGTAGTGCTTACTCCTGATACTTCATTAGTATGATTGCATAATGGTGAGTTGCCACTAATTAGTCACCTCTAATTAGAGTATTTATATAATTCATAAGACTGCTTGCAGACCTCATTCGATGGAAGTACGAGATGATCTTATGGGAGCAGTTATATTTATTTATACATAAAATATTGAACTCATAAGCTCATGTCGATCTTATCATTACCCCGACATCCGTTATCTTTATCCCATAGTGTCAAATATTCCAAGCAAACGCGATTGAAAGTATACCTTAGTTTTGAATATTTACATGAACGTCCATGGTGTACTAAAATACCTTACTTAATTATTTTAATACTGAATGTAGGTATATTGTGGGCAGCGGAAAATACGACTACAATAGGACTGTTGTCTCCGCCAGTATGAAGTAAGGATGACGTTAGACCTAGCACCGTTCCGCTAACTTGACAACATATCTCTTATTTCTTTCATACGACATATGTGTCTAAACGGATATTTTTATTGATAAAACTAGGTAATTTAGTTGGCAAAATTGAGAAAGTCAGACTGATTTAAGCCCATGCAGGTCAACGTTGGGAATACAGAAAACATGTCATAATGTGATTTTGTATTTAAATGAGCGAAAACATAAGGCGGTATTTAAAACGTCAATGTCTCTGAAACTTTCAGATTTTGCTTTATATTAGACATCCCTCATGGCGCTTAAGAATTATTTAAACCCCAATACAGTTATCATAAGAAGGTGGTTACCGAGCTTAATACTGCAAATGATTGATATACATGTACTTATTATCATACATTGGAATTAACGAAGAATACCTTTTATCAGAAAAAATGTTGTCTTTAGGGTATAAAAAGTAAAAAACTTGAAGGCATATTTAAAACCATATTAGCTGCCGTTAATGGTTTGTTTCTAGACAAGTCATATTAAATCACACTTGGGAAACTTCTTAAATACATAGAATCATCTATCTGGGTTTTAGCACACGTACACCAGTCTTACATGGTGTAATTGCGGTGTATATTTGGTGAAAATAGTTATTTGTAAAATCGTTGTCTTGTTGAAAAGTTATTATCATAAAGAAATAATGTTCCTTAACTAAAGATCCCAAATTGAAAATTGTAGGTAACAGTACAAAATATTTATAAAGATTTTACAATGGCTACATCTGCATTTAGTGGAAAATAAACTTAAAAGGAGAGGAGAATATAATATGTTTGATATTGGTATAGAATCTTTAATTTGACTTAAGATGAGTTTTGTCATCAATTATCGTACTTTAACCACATGGTTTTGTTTTAGATTTTAAATTTGACCTTAAAACATGTGTGCGTGTATTTGTGATATATTTTGTGGTTTAATAAACAAGTAAATGTTTTTATATTACTATACTCATCTAAATTTAAATGTATGTACTGTGGTATTACTTATTTTCGCGCTTGTCTAATTTTCGCGTATTTCGCGCTATGGCCGATGCGCGAATTGAAGACCGCGCGAAAGGTAAGCCTCAACGTCATAATTTTCGTCCCAAAGTGCTGTCATCTAGATTGCAGCTGGTCTAAATTCCGCGCTCCGGCGCATGCGCGAATTTAAGACCGCGCGGAATGGTCTCTTGTCGGCTTTCCGCGAAATTTAGACAGCGCGAAAATAAATAATACCACAGTACTCTAATATTGACAAAAACACATTTAAGTACCGCTATGGCGACACTTACATAACGAAGCACGCTTTAAAACTGTTTAAACTGTGAACATAACACAAAGTTCATTAACAACATGTGCATGGCGCCTGCTGATTTAGATATATTATTTAGCATAATATGTTTCTTTCGGCAACGTGAAAGACCATCCTTATGCACTGTACCATTTATGTAAAAACTCACTTATTTATAAAGGTCCGTTATACACGTATGACGGTGGCTTTACACGACAAGACAAAGCAAATACATTTCTTCAGCCCACGAAGATCAGTTTTGTTTAAACTAGATATTACTTAAAGCATATGAAACGCGCATCACACGAAATAGAAATACTAAGTTTATTATACAGTTAATAATACGCTTGGAAAGGAAAAATATACATTTAAATGCGGTACTCTTCCTGTGTGAGATGCGTGACAAGCTTGTATGTCACATGCTGATTATTCACGAATCCAACTAATGATCTACGTTAAAATCAGAGCAATTATCGATGCAAAAGTGTATTCGTATGAATGCGGTTGTTATTAATGTATTGTTATCGCACAGTCCACTAGCTTTTGCTTCAATTGAGGTCTGCAGACTTTGCTCTATAAATGTTGGATTATTTTGAGAGACGCAAAAGAAAGACTTTGAATCGAAGGAGGTCTTTAATGAACAGCTTCAATAAAACCGAGGCTGCTGTTTTCTCGTGCAGGCTATGCTTCCTGAGGGCTTTCCCTTTCATCAGTTTAATCTTTTGTCCATTCTCTATGTCACCTAGTACACTATTGAACTTTCTTTACCGCAAAATAACGTTATACATGTGTAACGCTTTTAAGTACAAACTGCCTAATTATAATGTAACAAAAACACATAAATTAAAGTACGTTAATGACAATGCTTTAAGTTGGAATGTTTGTGTTGCCTGACGAGTTTACATGCAAAATATGCTACACACAAGATGGCATAAATTTATCATCACAACGATGGTCTTACTATTCATTGTATAGGATTCGTGACATGTCAAGCCGCTATAAGTTCACAACTGAAGGCAAACACACGATGAACATGCTCAAAGTAAAGAAGTCTTTATTGATGTTTCAGAAGAACTTGTCATTTTGAAGCATAAACACACGCTGTATAATAAATCAAAATGCGTCGTGTACTTTAGGGATATTACAATGCATAAGTCAATGAAAATAGATTGGTATATCTCGTTATAAACTAAGAAATGCAACAAGCATTTATTTAATTCATTATAGGGTTTAACTATGACGCGATGACATTGATTGCATTATATCCGCGTTATATAAATTGCATCTCTTTCATTGTTCGTTAAATTGTGTGCCTTAACAATTCATGACCGCGCGATGCAACTTATTGAGTTATGGGTTGTGCATCGGTTACCGTAACACATTTATAGTATGTATGAATAACAAGAAGAACGCAGTTTCAATACGGTTTATGTATTATTAGCTTAATTTGACGCAGGCGTATCACCCTATGATGAGGTATACGCGGACATGACAGGACATTTCGTCAAGTTTAATTGTATAAAGAGCCTAGCTCTTTACAACATCAGAATGCTCATTTTACTTACAAAGACATTGTTTATACTCTACCGACTTTAAAATATATCTATATAACATAGTATTTTACAGACAAAATGAGTTATGACAATTGATGACAAAGAGTAGTCTTTCAAATGCTATTTGATGTAAAACAATGAAGCCAGGCTAATGCTAATTGTTGTTTTGTTCTAGGAATGTAATTAACTTTTCATATAATGAGACGGACTTTAGGAAGTTCGTCAAAATATGTCGGTCAAGCAATAATTAATCACTTCTTGATCGTCAACAAGTGAAAATGAGTAACCTTGGAACAAACAAACATTTAAACCAACTTAAGTTCTTTGAAGTGTTATGTTGTTTTATTCTTAATAGTTCGTGATAATGTAAATGCGACACTATTTCAATTACAAGGTGGATCTATTGCATAAAGACACGGCTTTCTTTGGCAACCAAACTCAAATGGTGAAATATCAATATCAAGTACAACTATACATATTTGTGCACAATTTTTTATCTATATTAACAACAACAGTCTTGATAAAATGTATTGCCCTTATATTTGGCATGTATACCGTTCGTGGTGCTTCAGGCATGTATTTTAAAGTTGTGGTATTAACATAAATAATAGGAATAATTATTTGTATTTTATATTTAAAACTGTAATCTCCAAACATAACCCTTTCAAACGATACCACATTTTCAATATCGCTTAAATACAAATGTAGTCAATTGGACCCAACATGTCAGACTGGGACACATGTAGTACACATAAATTTATTGCTTTTTTATTGTTTGAGAAATGTATATATAGTGTTTGTTTAAGTCGAATGCTTGATTACCCCTCAATTGCTAAGAAATAATGTTCATGATAAGTATCGCATAGATTACAAAGTATAATATTTCACTTACCATTGTTTGACGGTTTAAACTAAATGCAATCTGTTGTATTTAATCATCCAAAGTTCGAGCATCAAATGATTGCATCTGTGTATGGTAACCATCAATCCAACAACCTTTATGACACGATGTAAGCCAATCTCAAATATTTAATTCCTTTCACTGCCATACCACCCATCGGCAATGATAAAACCAGTACCAATATAATAAGAGATCATTACAAACAAAACATATCAAATGTAATTGAGTTTTCACTATCACACATCATGCTAATAATGAAACCAAGTAAGACTCTGATATCCGCCAGTTCCAATAACTGAACAACTCTTTACTGACAAACACAAGAAGTCGAAAAATAAAACCACTTATCTATGTCTCAAAGAACTTCTGAATATGTGCGTATCGTTCCTTCATTAATACTTAACTTTTGTACAACAATTCTTTCAAGTGATGAAGTACAGTATTTTCAATGGAATATGCAAGTTGTGTGATGTTTCACATGCACGCAAAAACCAATTGAAATGTTTATATCTATTCTGCTAAAATTAAGTTGCTGTGTCTTCCGTTAATAATGATGATTATCTCAGTAGTTTTGAATACTGTACTAAACTCCTGCTCGTTCTACTATTTAATAAACATCGTAGTATGTCATTTGGCTAAAAGACCAGCTACTTTACCAGCTTGTAAATATCTGAACCCTATCTCAAACCAGAGACACAATTTAGAAAGTTATTTAGCAAATTGTCTGAGAAGATGACATAATTCAGACTGATTTAGGCGCATACAGGTCAACGATGTCAATAAATCATAAACACGATAATGTAATTTTGTATTTTAAATTCAAGGCAAACAAATGTACTTGGTTATATTGAAAAATGTACGGAATATCAAGTTAGCTCTACGCATTTGATATTTGCTTGTTTATTTACGTCGGGCCTCAGAATAAAGGAACCTTTAATATTTAAAGCTTCATATAGTGTTTGCAATTATTTCCATGCATTATTCTTTGAGGAAAGACACATTAAATCACATTTGGGAATGACCTTTAACATTTACATGCATCTGATGCTAAATGATGACTGCTTAACCAAACAACACATGCATTCATGACTTTGTTTACTATTTACGACTGTTTTAGAAATGTGCATACATTTCTAACTGTAATTAGTTGCATTGTTCTTCTAGTAAAAAGTAGCACTTAATGTATAAGTATTTTGTTATATGTTGAGGCGCAGTTTATTATTGGTTAAAGTTATGATAAGAGAAACAATTATTAAAATGCACAACAATGTACATGTATCGAGCCTTGACACATGTGTGCTCAAAAGTTAGAAAAACGTCATCCAGCAACTGACGTAATCAACATGTATTTCACTTTCGGCTGCATGCCCCACTTAAGTCAAGCGTTTTAACTCTACTTAAAAATTAAAACATCTATTTCAAATAATATTATTGGAATATAATAATTAAAAAGGAAGGTTAAAATAGGAATGTTATAAGCACATTGTATGCTATTTCCTTCATCGCATATGTCTGCACATATCTTCTGAATAATATCTAAAGATGTAAAATGTAGAGACTCGTTTCGTAGATAATTTGGTGTCATCATCGAATTATTTATTAGTTATAACAATTTAAAGAGCAGCGAATTATTACATTATCGTATTACGTTGACGTCGACTGTAATGCTGA
>Ga0224511_10000120_pt1 | contig 27317 bp, 29 predicted proteins | sample SF_May12_sed_USG_2_FD_169988 | JGI IMG/M metagenome (GOLD analysis project Ga0224511, IMG submission 169988) | Sediment microbial communities from San Francisco Bay, California, United States - SF_May12_sed_USGS_8_1 | ecosystem: Environmental > Aquatic > Marine > Sediment | place: USA...
TTTGTCGGCGGTCATCGCGGCAGTGCCGACGGGATATTCAATCACCGGCTCGATGTGTTTTTGGTTGTCGGGGTAAGACACCTCGTAACGATGCCTCACCAACAAAAACTGGCCGTTGCTTAAACCGTAAGCCACCAGTCCCGATGAAGGCCGGCCGCCGGCAAGGCTGGTAACTTTTACAGACTTGGGTAAGGGCAAACGGAATTGTTTGATGACATTACCGGTAGCGGCTTCAAAGAAAATAATATCGCCGCTATCGGTAAAGCGTGACGCCACCTGATTTTGTTCTTCAATAGCCAACATCCAGGTAGCACTGGCAGTATCCCCCGGCGTAGCAAACTGTTGCACACGCTCCAGGCTGGCCGGAATAAACATGGGAAACACCACATACAACAGATAAAAGAAAATCAGAACAATTGCGATAATGACGCCGATGCCGCCCAAACCGACACCCCAGAACGCCAGCTTGTCTTTCAGCTTGCGCCAGCGCTGTCGGGGGCTGGGGATTTTTCCAAGAGAAGAGGGGGTAACGGCCATGGCGGCAGTATAGGAGCACTATATGTCAGAATTGTGACAACCATGGATGCTAATTTAATCCCTTAAAAACAGTGAGATAGCCGTGAGAGCAGGGGGAAATAATATTTTGATTGGGGCGGATTATTTGGTCGGCCATACAGCGGATTCGCTATCTGCTTAATCCGCTTTACAGTCTATTACAATTTATTTTCCGATAAAAAAGCCCCGCGTGCGGGGCTTTTTCTTTTTCGCTCACAGCGAGCTTCTTATTTACCAAGCTTGTCCAACTGCGCCTTGATTACCTTGGCGGGCAGCGGGATATAGCCGTCCTTAATGACAACCTGCTGGCCAGCTTTGGATAACACCAGCTTTATGAATTCTTTTTCAAGGGGTGACAGGGGTTTGTTGGGTGCCTTGTTCACGTAGATATAGAGAAAACGGCTGAGTGGATATTTGCCTGTGACGGCGTTTTCGGATGTTGCTGCCACGTAAGGGTCGCCGGCCTTTTTGGCCAAAGGCACAGCGCGCACACCGGAGGTCTTGTAGCCGATGCCGGAGTAGCCGACGCCGTTAATAGAGCTGGAAACAGACTGCACCACTGAGGCTGAACCGGGTTGTTCGTTGACCGTGGTCTTGAAGTCTCCCTTGCACAAGGCTTTTTCCTTGAAATAGCCGTAGGTGCCGGAAACAGAGTTGCGTCCATAGAGCTGCATACTGCGCGATGCCCAGCTTCCTTTCAGGCCCAGGTCGCCCCAGCTTGTCAGGTCTTTGTTATTACCGCACTTGCGTGTACTGGAAAAAATAGCATCCACTTCCGGCGTGCTCATGCCTTTTACAGGATTATCCTTGTGCACATAGACTGCCAGGGCGTCGATGGCGACGGGAATTTCCGTGGGCTTGTAGTTGTACTTTTGCTCAAACGCCTGTAGTTCCTTGTCTTTCATTTTGCGGCTCATGGGCCCGATGTTGGATGTACCTTCCGTTAATGCGGGTGGAGCCGTGGAAGAACCGGCGGCCTGAATCTGAATATTGACGTTGGGATAAATGCGTTTGAATTCTTCCGCCCACAAGGTCATGAGGTTGGCCAGAGTGTCTGAACCGACACTGGAAAGATTACCGGAAACACCGCTGGCCCGATTGTATTCCGGAATGCCTTTGTCCCATTTGGTTTCCGCAACAGCCGTACCTGTCAGAGTGGCCAGCAGTCCTGCGCTAATTAATGTGTACAACACTTTTTTCATAATGAATCTCCAATAAATCAAATCGATCTTTATTTCGCCGGTGTATCATCCGTTAGTGCTGTGACAACAATATGACCGAATTGTGACGGTTTTATGACAGTACCGCGACGGATTGATCTGCCTGGCTCTGCCAGCGTTAATTCTGTGTCGTGTTATTTTGAGGTTTGGGGAAATAACAGCTAAAGGTGCTTCCCTTACCCAGGGTGCTTTGGATGTCGAGCCGGGCGTCGTGGCGATCCAGAATGTGTTTGACGATCGCCAGGCCCAGACCGGTACCGCCGGTTTCCCTCGAGCGGTCTACGTCCACACGATAAAAGCGTTCCGTTAACCTGGAAAGATGCTGCGGGGCAATACCCGGGCCGGTATCAGAGACAGAAAAAACCGGTGTGTCGCCGGCGAGACTCCAACGAATACCAATACTGCCTCCTTCGGGTGTGTAGCGCACGGCATTGCCCACAAGATTGCTGAACACGCTGTGCAGCTCTTCGCGGTTGCCTTTTATTTTCAGGTGCTCGTCAATTTCTAAGCTGATTTGTTGTTGTTTTTTAGCACCCATGAGGTCGGCCGCTTCTTTGACCGAGGCCAGAACAGCCGGCACATCCACCCATTGATCGTGGACATAGACTGGCGTGGTTTCCAGTTTCGTCAGGGTGATTAAATCACTCACCAAACGATCCATTCGTTTAGCCTGTTCCTGCATACTCGTGAGCGCCTTGTTAACCTGGGGCTCACTGCCGGCCTTCATGTCCAGCAGGGTCTCCAGGTACCCCAACAACACCGTAATGGGTGAGCGCAATTCGTGGGACACGTTGGCGATAAAATTGGAGCGCATCTCCTCCAGATTGATGACATGCGTGATATTGCGGCACAACAGTAGCTTTTGGCTGCTGCCAAAAGGGATGATGGATATCTCCAGAGAAAGCGCCGGTTTTACCGGCGAGTGAATAACAATCGGTTGGCTGAAGTCGCCTTTGTCCATGTACTCCAGAATCTTGGGGTTGCGTAACAGGTTTCTGATCTTCAGGCCCTCATCACGGGGAAGCTGTATGCCCAGGAGGTTTGTAGCCGAGGCATTGGCCCATTCAATTTCGTTTTTCTTGCTGAGAATTATCGTGCCATCGGGCAAGGCGGATGCTGCGTCCTGGAATCGTGACAATGCACTGGTAAGTTTGAGACGGTTAACGCGTCTTTCTTTTTCGATCTCGTGTAACTGATTAAACAGCTCACCCCAGTAACCGCTGGCTTCGGGAATATCGCTGTGTTTCCGCGTTTGCAACCAGTTCTGTAACCGAAACACATTTCGCAGCGTCATCAGCACATAAACCGTGAGCGCAATGACGATGAACAACAGTGCGCTGTCGAACCAACTACCAACAAGCGCTACCAGAATAAGTGCCACGGCCAACTTGGCCAGTTTTTGTCCCTGGTCCGGTGTAAGCATGGCTACTTCTCTGAGAAACGGTAACCGCTGCCGCGCACGGTTTGGATCAGGTGATCATAACCACCGGCTTCCAGCGCCTTTCGCAGGCGCCGTATATGAACGTCGATGGTACGCTCTTCGATGTATACGTTGTTTCCCCAGACATGATCAAGCAACTGGCCGCGGGTGAACACACGGTTTTTGTTTTCCATAAAAAACTTTAACAACTTGTATTCCGTGGGCCCCATTTCCAGTTGCTTGTCATCCGCCAGCACTCTCTGAGCGGGGGACTCTAACACCAGGCCCTGGCACTGATAGATTTCGCTTTCATCCTGTGGTTGCACGCGGCGCAACAAACTGCGTATTCGTGCCAGCAGTTCTTTGATGGAAAACGGCTTGGTCAGATAATCGTCAGCACCGCTGTCCAGACCGCGCACCTTATCATCTTCGTCGGATTTCGCCGTTAACATAATAATGGGTATGAGGCGCGTCTCCTGCTGCCGGCGCAGACGTCTGGCAAAATCCACGCCGCTGACACCGGGCATCATCCAGTCCAAAAGAATAAGGTCAGGCTGGGCATAACTGATGGCACCTTCAGCTTCATGGGCGTTGCCCGCCTCATGACACTGGTAGCCTTCATTGGTCAATGCCAGACACACCATCTCCCGGATGGCGCGCTCATCATCAACTATTAATATGTTTGTAGCCAATCGGGTACCGCCGAGTCACAAAACGGCATTAGAACAAAGTTTTATGACAGTTTTGTTACGGGTATGGCTAAGGTACCGTATTCCCCGGCGACTGGGAACAGGTGGCAAAATGCGGAAAGTTCAGGCTTCCAGCTTTAATTCATCAATGATACAACGAACGCTGGTCACCAATAACGGATCAAGACCTGATAATTCAAAACCGGCCCGGTAAAGTCCGGTCTCCTCATCCTGATTTACCCAGACGCTGCGGGCATCAAGCTCCACAGGCAGGATCTCGCTGTTTTGCTGGCGCACCTCCATGGACAGGCGCATTCCCCTGTTAACCGGTATGGCCTTTTCTGTCACCAGGGACATGCCGTTATCGGAGATGTCAGACAAATAACCGAACAGCTGGTGGCTGGCCGACTCAAACACGCGCAGGGAATAGATAAGTTGCCAGCGCTTTAGTTTGCGATTTTCTTTTTGGCCCATTTACTTGAATCCTGTAGAAATTATTTTTTGCATGCAGACTTTAAGGGTAGATGATTTTATCGGTAATGGAACCCGGAGGAAAATGCGTTTAAATCCGTGTTTAGAAATAAGTCCTTACCTCTATATTCAGGGATCTTGGGTAAGTACCGAATTCACTGCCTAACTGTGGGCCTTCGGGTTTGTCTCCATAGGGTAGCCCAATGGCCAATGCCAGCTCCGTTTCATCGGATAGCGAATAAATACCATTAATAGCAAACAAACTGGAATGATCAATCATATTTACCAGCGTTAACACGCCCACTTGCAGCAAAGGTGTCCATTCGTAATCCAGGCCCAGGGCAGCATAGTTTCTGGCGAGATACACCTGGGACTCGGCAGCGAGGGCTGCCGATTGAACATAGTCATCGAGGGAACTTGCACCTTGAGACTGGTAAAACCATTCTATTCTTGCATTGAGACTGTTTGGCCATCGGTGCTCCAGACCTGCAGCCCAGTTGGCGTAACGTTCTCCGATACCATTAGGCTCGCCTATGTGACCCTCCATGCGCATACCCAACCAGTCGAACCACTCACCCTGCAAAGCAGTGCCATATATTTTTGTATCGCGCACCTGGCCCGCCAGCACGGTCCAGTCCGCACCGCCCATGGCCAGTGACAGTCTCGCCAAATAGGAATTACGCTGCAGATCGGGATTACGGCTCCAGCCGGTTTCCGATTGCAGGTCCGGTTCATAACCAAGTACGCCAATAGCCGCTATCTGCGATAATTCATTCACCTGGTAATTCAGGCGCAGTGCGTCCACACCGGGCTTGTAGACCCGGTAAAACGTGGTGGCGGCAAATGGGGCAAAGAAATCGTTGGGTGTAAAATAAAACGTGGTGGCAAGATTAACCGGCTGCCGACCAAGAGTGACATCCATATTCTCATAGGAGAATCGAAGGTTGATTCGGTCGATAGCAAAGTGTACGTAGTTATCATCGCTGAAACTGTGTTCCGGCAGCTCACTGCGCTCCACATCCAGTGGCGTCCCAAAACGAAACTGGTTTGCCACCAGATCCGTGGGGATATAGGTTTGGTAAGCGTTTAACTCATAACCCCATTGCGCTCCCCTGCTGCCCGTGACGATTAATCTTGCCAGACCTGCCACGCCAGTAATAGAGCTGTCTTCGTAAAAATACTGATGCTCCGGGTTATTAGTGGCAATAACAAAACCACGCAACAGGCCGCGGGCATCCAGTGTGTTTTCGCTTTGTTTTAGTTCATAAAACGAGAGCGCTCTTTCCGGCGGTATGACAAGAGCCAACAGCAATAACAGCAGCAGCTTTTTTCGCACGGGAGAATAACCAGGTGAATCAGGCACGAACCTCGTCCTGTTCCAACCTGCCATCACGCAGACGAATTAATCGGCGGGCCCGGTCCATGACACGTTGGTCGTGAGTGGAAAATAAAAAAGTGGTTCGCTCTACCCGGTTCAGTTCTTGCATCAAGTCCAGCAGCGCATCGGCCGTGACTGAGTCCACGTTTGCCGTTGGTTCGTCCGCCAGCACAATTGCCGGTCTTGTCACTATAGCGCGGGCAATGGCCACACGCTGTTGCTGACCACCGGACAATTCATCTGGCCGCCTGTGCTCAAGGCCCTGTAAGCCCACTTCTGCCAGTATGTTCATGACCCGTTCGTGACATTGTTTTTCCGGCACACCTTGCAACTTCAACACAAACTCCGCGTTCTCATAGGCAGTCATGACAGGGATCAGGTTGTAGGACTGAAATACGAAACCGATTCGATCGCGGCGCATGTTGGAAATCTGTGAGCGCGATAATTCGGATAAATTCTGTTGCTCAATATGTATTGTCCCCTCTGTGGGCAAGTCCAGGCCACCCATAAGATTCAGCACCGTTGTTTTTCCTGAACCTGACGGGCCACACAACGCGGCAAAGTCACCCTTTTGAATTGTCAGCGTGAGATTATCCACCGCCCTGACTTCTATCTTGCCCTGCTCGTAGAGCTTGGTGACATTTTCCATGGTAACAATTGCGCCAGTCATCTCACCACCCTCATCGTTGCATCAGACTTTGTACAGGCGGGATATGGCCGGCCTTCCAGGCGGGATACAGCCCTGACGCCAGGGTCAACAAGAACACGCCTGAGAGAATACTGATAATACTTTCCTTGAAAAGTCGAATTTTCATAACCGGATCCACCAATACTCCGCCGGCGCTGTAGTCGTCGCCAATGGCGCCGGTGAAGTCAATACCAATATTATAAAGATACCAGTACCAGGGCGTGGTGATGATAACCCCAAAAATAATGCCAACGGCAGCCAGCCACAGGGACTCGGTCATGATCAACTTGAATAGAGTGGCTGGCGTCATACCGACAGCCATCATAATTCCGAATTCCCGTCGGCGTTCCAGTACACTCATCAACAAGGTGTTGAATATTCCAGCGGCAATCAATAGGCCTATCAAAATTTGACTAATATAATTACTGCCTCGATCCATGGCCACAATCCCCGCCATGTCTCCCTGGGTTTGCTTCCAGGTAAGAATCTCGACATTCTTGGCATTGAGACGTCGGGCAACACGATCTCTGACGGCCTGAGTGTAACGTTGATCGTTAACCAACGCTGCAACCAGGGTGGCTTCGTCATTTTTGTAGCCGATTTGGTTACGGACAGTATTAATCGGCAACATTACCAGGCCACCATCAATTTCTTTTACACCGGTCTCGAAAATACCGGTAACCCGCGAAATCGCACTGACTATCTCTCCGTTGGCGTCTGTAGTGGTATAGATGAGCTTTTTTCCCAATCTCAGGTTTAGTTTTTTGGCAAGATGCGTTCCGATAACAACATCTCTATTGTCAGACGAGGACAGCATTTCACCGCTCACCATAGACCGTATAAACAAATTGTGTTCTGCAGACTCTTCCTTGGGATGGACCGCGAGGAACATACCACCCACTGTCTTGTTGGCACTAGCGAACATGGCCTGCCCCATGATTCGGACATAGGCGTTATTAACGCCCTCTATTTTCAAGACAATATCACGGACTTGCTCGCTGTTTTCCACTGGTTTATCCAGGCCGGGCGACAGGTTATACCCCTGGCGTTCTATTGTGACATGACCAAAACCCATGTTAGCGCCAGCATTAATCATGTTGGTGTAACCGTAGTCGCCGGTTCCAGTGAAAGTGACCGCCAGCATAATACCGAAACCGATGGAGAACCCCGTGATGAGCGTGCGCCGCTTACGCCGCCAGAGATTACGCCATGCAAATAAAGTGACTCTCATGTGAACACGTATTCGCTGGTTAACGATAATAAATTGCCCTGACTGGCTGAATCACGGCAGCCTTAACTGCCGGATACACTGCCGCCAGAAATCCGATCAATATTAAAAACAACACCGGCAGGAACAATGCCCCTGGTGTTACTTTTGCCGGCCATACCGGGTCGATGGCGACACCGCCGAAGGAAGCACCTGTGGCAATGCTGGATAGATCAATTCCGTTAAGCTCAAGCCGATAAGCGATAAACCAGCCACAAGCCAGGGCCACAATGCTTGCCGCAAAAATCATAATAAAAAGTTCTGTAAAGATGAGGCGCACCAGAAACCACGGCCCCACACCCAACGCCTTCATGACACCGAATTCATGAATGCGCTCGAACACACTCATCAACACAGCATTCAAGATAACAGTGGCGACTGCGACGTAAGTGATAAGGATCATGATCACTTTCTGGGCATCGGCCAGATCCAAGATGCGGGCAATCACCGGCTGCAGGTCCTGCCAGTCCTTGATCTCATAGTCACCTGCGATTTCTTCAATACGCTGCTTCGCTAATTCCAGATCGGTGTCCCGGTTACTACGCATAATGGCAATTTCGTGGACACCCTTAGGGAAGACCATCAGCTCCCGAAAAGCGGTGTCTAACATAAAGAAACCTGCCTGGTCTATTTCATCGCCCACGGTTTTCAGAATTCCCTTGACTCGATACAGATCGTTGGCCATGGAGCCGTCACTTGCCTGGCCGACGATAACAATCTCATCACCTACCTTAACGCCCAGAGTTCTTGCCAGTTTTTTACCGATTACCACACCGCGTGTATCGCCGGATTCGAGCCATGCACCCAGCATGACATGGCGTGAGATTTCCGTGACCGTGTTCTCCCTGTTTATGCTTATACCACGAAGCTTTACTCCGGCGGACGACTTGCCTGCCGCCGCCAATGCAAATCCGTAAAGACGAGGGCTTGCGTAAAAACCGTTTTTTTCCAGTAACGATAACAATTCGTAGGTGTTATCAACATACGTGTAGAGATCGGGATCATTCATATAACCCGGGGCATGGATTTGCACATCGCCGGTATTCATAATTACCGCATGGCGCTCTGTTGCGTCGAGAAAGCCATCCATAAGCGCAGCAAACACAATCATAATGATGCCCGCGAACGCCATCGCCAACACAGTAACCAATGAACGATGTCGGTTCCGAAGAACGTTTCTCAGCGCAAAAGAAAAAATTTTGACGTCGGGCAATCTGGTCTCCTGCCAAAGAAAACTCATTGTAGTCGCTTAAGAGTTATTACCGTCTTGAGACAAGTCAACATATAAGTATTTAATAATATTCTTTTATATGAGCATTTTGCGACAGCCGACTGACCTATAGCGTCCGGGCACGCCCTAACGTATGTCTTCTTTGGCAGGTCTTAATTTTTAAGCTGGCAAAAATGATCTGAAAGTTGCTAAAAATCAACACGATATCGCTTCCTTGTCCAGAATCCTTCAAATCCACGAAAGAGAAACTACACTGAGTAATGGCATATCCCTTGCACATATTTATATAAAGGTATGAATTGCCGGAGATGATGATTAATTGTTAGTGGGGTAATAAACACATGACCTGTTCTCATATGGATTCCTGTGAGCTCTTCCCGGAGCTGACAACCAACAGCGCCCTGAAGGTGTGGCAGACATTTTATTGCAGTGGCGATTTCAAAAAATGCGTGCGTTTTCAGCAGTCAACTAAAGGCCAGGCTGTGCCGATTACCTTGCTGCCCAACGGCAAGGACCTGGATACCGCCTACCTGAGCGACAAAATCAAACGCAGCGCTGCGCAAACTGCCGCCGCGCCTGCTAGCCAGGAAAAACCCCAGGCCTCTACACCGGCAACTAATAATACCGCCACAACTGCTGCGGCCAGTCCAGCCATTAACAGCGCTTCTGTTAGTGCGACGAGTTCTTACTATGTCAGATTCAAGGCCAATGGTGCAGGGGAGGAACTGCAGCAAAAGGCAAAAACAATTATTGAACAACTTGGCATCAAGGTTGATGGCCAACTGCAACAACCGGTTGGCGAAGGATACAAATGGTTTATTTTCATCACCGACCAAGCCAGTGGTGTTGATATCTATCGAGCTGCGTTGCGTATCGAGGAACTTGGTGGCATAGAAGGCCAGGTTAAGTGCATTAGCCTGGAACCCAGGTCATAGCGATTTTTAGTAATATTAAGTAAAACAGGAATACGAGCACACATTATGAATCTAATTAAACCCAGGGCGAGCCTGTTCCCCGCGTTAATTATCCTTCTTACGCTTGTTGCCCCACCACTGGCCTTGGGTGAAGACGAAAGCCTCATTAAAGACAAGTCCGAGGCGTTAAGTTGGTGGATTGAATCGGCAGAGACCGGTAACGCTAATGCCCAATATACCCTGGCACAAATGTATGCCAGCGGTGTTAATGGATTGGGGGTGTCCCAGGATAAGCGCGCTGCCTTTTCCTGGTTCCTGAAGGCGGCTGTTCAGGGCCATGCGAAGGCACAGTACGAGGTTGGCCAGTCATATGAATACGGTCTCGGCGTCAAGCAGGATAAGGATGTTGCAAAAACCTGGTATCAACAGGCTGCCGCCCTGGGACATTCAGAGGCCCAGGAAATAATCTCCGGCACCGGACAAAAAACGGTTGTGCCTGTCACTGGCGCATCTCCTGCTTCACCGAAAAAGGAAACGAGTAAATCAGAGCCCGGATCCTTTGATATCACTTCGCTCCTGGCCGCAGTCACCATTGGCAACAGTGACAGATTCTGGTCATGGTGGGCAGGCGGCGCCATGCTGGCCTTTCTGACCATCTCTTTCTGGATGGCTATGGGCAATACCTTGGGTGTTTCCTCCAGCTGGGATCGTCTGGTGCGCTGGCGCGATGATCAGCAAATGGCAAAAGCCGAGGCGCGCATGGCCAAAAACCGTGCCGCGACCCAGGATGCCATGCTCGCCGCAGCCATTGAAGAATTTGGCGAAGAATATGTCAAACAGATGATGCAAACAGAAAATAAGGCGGCGTCCGCAAAACAAGCGAAACGCGCCAGTTTTACCAAGGTTCCGTGGACAGCCCACCTGACATTCCTGGCCATGACACTGGTCGGCGGTTTGGTCGCCGCTGTCACTGCAGGAGATTTTCAAATTCAATTTTCACTGGGCAGTGAGTATGAACGCTTTTTTGGGTTTGGTACCCAATCATGGATATTACTCATAACTGGTGGCACCCTGATTGGCTTCGGTACCCGCATGGGTGGAGGCTGTAGCTCTGGCCATGGCTTGAGTGGTTGCTCGCGACTTCAGGTCGGCAGCCTCGTCGGTACAGGTGCGTTTTTTGGATCTGCCATTGCTGTTTCATTCATTCTGGAGGCACTTGCCTAATGTCAACTTCGACAACGACGAGTCATATCAAGATGGGCCTGTTTGGCCTAACCATGGGTTATGCGCTCAGCCGCATTGGGTTTTCGGATTTCGGGGAAGTGCACCGCTTGTTTACCTTTGCGGATCTAAGATTGCTACTAACATTCGGCAGCGCGGTAATGCTCTCCATGGTTGGTTTCGCTATATTTGCTCGTGGCAAAAAGCTGCCCAAAAAACCCCTGCACAAGGGAACCGTCGCTGGCGGAATTTTATTCGGTACCGGCTGGGCTATTACCGGTGCCTGTCCGAGTATTGCCCTGGTTCAACTCGGTCAGGGATATCTGCCGGCAATTTTTACTATATTCGGCATTCTCTTCGGCGTATGGGTGTACCCTAAGGTTCATGCTCGATTTTTTGGCTGGGATACGGGCGCCTGTAACGTTTAAGCTTCCCCGACACGCTAACGCTTTTTCAGTTGAGACAAGGAAAAGAAGTCATCTTGCATGGGTACGTTAAGCTGTAGTGTTTTATAGATCAGCTCCGTGTATTCGCCAGGTTTATCAATTGGCACGACCCGCATGACAGAAGGGCGCTGTTTTCCAGACAGCAGTTTAACTTCTGTGAAAAGCATGGTTCTTACTACTTCCAAATCTTCATTGTAATAATCCTGTTTTAGCGGCAGATAGTCTTTGCTAGTCACTGCCATCACCACTTTTCCCCAAACCACTGCGGCCTCCGGTTTTGGTATTAATGTGAATTCTATTATCTCGGTATCATCCCGTTTTCCCTCAAATGAGATAACAGGATTATAGTCGTCTTCCATACGCGACTCCTTTACCAGGTCATCGTTGGTAAAATGGCTGCCCATCCAGGAGCCCATCATCATGCTTGACGTTAACCGGATCGTGCGGTCTGTTTTGGGCAAATAACTGTAAATATGGTTACCGGATTTAAGTGTGGCGGCACCTTTTTCTTTTAGTGGCCGCAATATGCGGATAAGGGTCTTCTCTTTTCCTTTCGACCATCCCTCCAGTTCCACGGTGCGTTCATAATGCGCCGTTTTGACCCGCATGGTTAATACAGCGTATGACGATTCGCCACGCCACATATCATCGATTTGCCTGAGAATTTCCTTGGCCCGATTGGCTGTGGCGGTGGCATTGTCGGAAACAGCCGGATGGGGAACCAGCAACAATAGCAGGGTTAGAATACCGATTAACTTGGTATTGTGTCTTTTCATATGAAAAGGTACGCATCCAGCAGAATAATGGCGTCTTACTGAGGATATCTTATGGGGCCCATAGACTCCACAACAACCCCCAGCCGTTAAGGCCTTCATTCCTTATTGAGAAATAGGATATTTTACGCCGCGCGTACGGTCTTCAGGTATTACTCTACGGTAACAGATTTTGCCAGATTACGCGGCTTGTCCACATCCGTACCCTTGAGCACAGCGACATGGTAGGACAGTAACTGCAAAGGAACACTGTAAACAATAGGCGCGACCACATCATCAACATGCCTTACCAGCATTACCTGAGTGCCTGCTTCCGCCTTCATTTTGGATTTGAGGTCTGCGAATACAATCAATTCACCGCCTCTGGCACGCACTTCCTGAAGATTGGATTTGAGTTTTTCCAGCAAATCATTAGGTGGCGCAACAGCAATCACCGGCATTTCCGCGTCCACTAATGCCAGTGGTCCGTGTTTCAGCTCACCGGCAGGATAAGCTTCAGCATGAATATAAGAAATTTCCTTTAATTTCAGTGCCCCTTCCATCGCTACCGGGTACATGGCGCCACGCCCGAGAAACAGCGCATGATGGCGATGACCAAACTGTTCGGACAAACGCTTTATGTCAGCGCTTAACTGTAAAACTTCATCGATAGCACCGGGCAATTTAATCAACTCAGCGACAATGGCCGTTTCCGTATCAGCGCTTATGCCATGCCGGCGCCCCAACACCAGCACCAACAACAACAGAGCGACTAACTGGGTGGTAAAGGCCTTGGTGGAGGCAACACCGATTTCAGGGCCGGCACGTGTCATCAACACCAGATCGGATTCGCGCACAAGAGAGCTCTCGGGGACATTACAAATTGCCAGAGAGTAACCAAAACCAAGACGTTTGGCTTCCTGTAATCCGGCCAAGGTATCAGCCGTTTCGCCAGATTGGGAAATAGTAACAATGAGGGAATTCTTGCGTACCACGGGTTTGCGATAACGAAATTCACTCGCCACTTCCACGCTACAAGGGATACCGGCCAAAGACTCAAACCAATGCCTGGCAATTAGTCCGGCATGATAGCTGGTGCCGCATGCAATAATGTGAACGCCCTGTACTTTATCAAAAACGGCTTTGGCATTGGCGCCAAAGGCCTGCTCAAGAACTTTTCCTGCGGCGATACGACCTTCCAGTGTGTCACTAATGGCGCGCGGCTGCTCAAAAATTTCCTTGAGCATGTAGTGGCGGTACTCTCCGCGCTCTACAGCATCGGCTGTTAACTCGCTTTCGCGTATCGGTCGGTCGACTCTTTTTCCCTTGGTGTCATAAATGGTTACTGACTCGCGGCTAATATCAGCAATATCGCCATCTTCCAGAAAAATAAACCGCTGAGTAACGGGCAATAACGCTGCCACATCAGACGCGATAAAATGCTCACCGATGCCCACACCGATAACCAACGGGCTACCCAATCTCGCCGCAACTAATCGACCTGGTTCTTTGGTGCTGACAACACCCAAGGCATAAGCACCCTTTAGATCCTTTACCGCATTCTGTACCGACTTTAGCAAGTCAAGTCCCTTGCTGATGTGATATTCATGAACCTGGTGTACTACAACTTCAGTATCTGTCTGAGAGGTGAACTCATAACTTAGCTGCAGTTGTTTGGCTTTCAGGTCGTCATAATTTTCGATAATGCCATTATGAACAACTGCCACTGTTTTACGGCAAATGTGGGGATGGGCATTTCGCTCTGTTGGTTCACCGTGCGTAGCCCAGCGGGTGTGGGCAATACCAACATGGCCGCTGAAACCGCTCTTGATGACCGCCTCCAGGCCCGCCACTTTTCCCGCACGACGTTCCCGCGATAAACAACCCTCATTATCAAGTACGGCGATACCTGCGGAATCATAGCCACGATATTCCAGTCGTTTCAGGCCTTCAAGCAAAATGGGTACAACATCGCGCTCTGCAATCGCCCCAACTATTCCACACATAATTCATCCACCTTGATATTAATCTTTCTTTTTTTTGACAGGCCGCTGCCAGCCATCAATTGTTTTTTGCTTCACGCGGCTAAGAGTCAGCTGACCGGCCGGCGCATCGTTGACTAGCGTGGTACCAGCACCAATGGTGGCTCCTTCGCCGACAGTCACCGGCGCCACTAGCTGGGTATCGGAACCGATAAAGGCATTGTCGCCAATTACAGTACGGTGCTTGTTAACGCCATCGTAATTACAGGTAATGGTACCGGCACCGATATTAACATTCTGGCCAAGGGTACTATCACCAACATAACTTAAATGGTTAACCTTGCTGCCTTTTCCAATCTCTGATTTCTTGATTTCCACAAAATTGCCAACCTTGGCTTCGTCAGATAAATGTGTCTCCGGACGTAATCTGGCAAATGGTCCAACCGTGCAATGGCGACCAATTTTCGCATCTTCAATCACACAATTGGCTAACACAACACTGCCGTCGCCAATGATGGAGTTATTTATAACAGTATTTGGGCCAATGGAAACATTATCACCAATAACAACGTCGCCCTCCAAAATGACATTCACATCTATAGTAACGTCCCGACCAATGGTGACATTACCACGCACATCAAAACGCGCGGGGTCACGCAGGGTTACTCCCTGCTCCATCAGTTTCCTGGCTTGTTTGTTTTGGTAGGTCCGTTCCATATCCGCAAGTTCAGATTTGTTATTAATCCCGGTGATTTCCGCCAGCGATCCGGGCTGACTGGTGACAACCTCCACCCCGTCCGCGACTGCCATAGCGATCACATCGGTTAAATAATATTCTCCTTGTGCATTGTCATTGTCCAGTTTAGCCAACCAGGAGCGCAAAAGGGAGGCTGGCGCGGCAAGAAAACCGGTATTGATTTCCTTGATGGCCAATTCCTGTGGCGAGGCGTCTTTTTTCTCGACAATACGCACAACCTTATCGGAAGTGTCCCTGACAATACGGCCGTAAGCACCGGGATCGTCAAAAAATGCGGTTAAAAGGGCCAATTTAGTGGTACCGGCCAACGACACCAACTGCTGTAATGTGGCGGATTCAATCAGCGGCACATCGCCGTATAAAACCAGAACAAGGGACGCTTCTTCGATATGAGCCATGGGCTGGGCCACGGCGTGGCCGGTACCTAGCTGCTGGGCCTGCAACACCCAATTAATGGTTTCCCCGGCAAAACTTGCCGGCACCGTATCACCACCATGGCCGTAGACCACGTGAATTGCCGAAGCCTTAAGCTGTTTAGCGCAATCGATCACATGCGCCAGTAACGGTTTGCCCCCAATCTGGTGCAACACCTTGGGCAGGTTGGAATACATGCGCGTGCCTTTCCCGGCAGCCAAAATTACAATTTCGATATTTGGGGCTGAATTAACCATCGTGCGTTATTTAATCATAGTCCACTTACGGTTAACACAGAGGGGATTCCGCGGATTATGGTGAAACCTTTGGGTACAGCGCCCGTTTGCAGGAAACAAATTTGGAGGATTTCAGGATTCCCCGCCGGTAGGCGCATCATAAAGTGAACTTGGCTGTCCAGCCTTCAATTCCTCCGGCGTGGCGGCTCGTATACTTTTGATGGTGACTTCAAAACTAACTGTCTGGCCTGCTAGAGGATGATTGGCATCCACTGTTAACTTTCCTTTCTTGGGATCTATGTCAGTCACTACAAATTTTAGTACTTCACCTTTGGCATTTTGTGCCTCCAGCTCGGTTCCCAGTTTTCGTAATTCCGGTGGCACATTATCCAGGTCATCGCTAAAAATCAGGGACGGATCATGTTCCCCGAAGCCGTCCTTGGGCGGTAGTATGACTTTGATCTTGTCACCCACCTTGCGCCCTTCCAGAGAAGATTCAATTTTGTCGAATAAATCACTGCCAGAGCCATGTAAATAGGCTATCGGTAGATCACTGTATTCGAACAATTCCCCTTTTTCGTCTTTAAGGGTATAGGCCAGTGAAACGACCTTGTTTTTTTCGACAACAGTATCAACCATAACGACTTCCATAATTAGTTTCTCTGATACAGAGCGACGAACGATGTATTACTACTTGGACTTCTTGCGAAGTTTTTCAATAGTGCGCAGGCGCGCAACCGCCTCGATTAGCTCTGCCTGGGCCCTGGCATAGTCCACCTCGGATTTTTTGTCCTGCATTGCTCGTTCTGCTCGCTGTTTGGCCTCCAGTGCCTGGGCCTCGTCCAAATCCTTGGCTCGGATTGCAGTATCACTCAGGACAGTGACTACATGGGGCTGAACTTCCAGAATACCACCTGACACGAAAAAATACTGGGTATCGTCGCCGTTTTTAATGCAGACTTCACCGGCCTTAAGTGGCGCCAACAAAGGTGTATGGCGTGGCATAACACCTACTTCTCCGCCCATTGCGGGTGCAATCACCATTTCCGCCTGGCCGGAAAATATTTCTTCTTCCGCGCTGACGATATCTACATGCACCGTTAATGCCATCCTGTTAAACCCCTTATTCGATTAAAGTGTCTTGGCTTTTTCAGCGACTTCATCGATGGTTCCCACCATATAGAATGCCTGCTCAGGCAGGTGGTCGTACTCACCTTCAACAATGCCACGGAATCCGCGAATGGTTTCTTTCAACGACACATACTTACCCGGCGTACCGGTAAATACTTCCGCCACGAAGAACGGTTGCGACAGGAAGCGCTGAATTTTCCGTGCGCGAGATACGGTAAGCTTGTCATCTTCTGATAGCTCATCCATACCCAGGATTGCGATAATGTCCTGTAACTCTTTATAGCGTTGCAACACCGCCTGAACGTCGCGGGTAGTACGGTAATGCTCTTCGCCAATTACGTTCGGGTCTACCTGGCGGCTGGTAGAATCCAGTGGATCCACTGCCGGATAAATACCCAGCTCTGCTACCTGACGTGACAATACGACAGTGGCGTCAAGGTGAGCAAAGGTAGTCGCCGGAGACGGATCTGTCAGATCGTCCGCAGGCACATACACAGCCTGGATCGAAGTGATGGAACCAGTCTTGGTGGAGGTAATACGTTCCTGCAATACACCCATTTCCTCCGCCAAATTAGGCTGGTAACCCACCGCTGACGGCATACGCCCCAACAACGCAGATACTTCCGTGCCCGCAAGAGTGTAGCGGTAAATATTGTCGATAAAGAGCAATACATCGTTACCCTCATCGCGAAAATTTTCGGAGATAGTCAGACCGGTCAATGCCACACGCAAGCGGTTTCCGGGAGGCTCGTTCATCTGACCGTAAACCAGGGCTACCTTGTCCAGTACACCGCCTTCTTTCATTTCATGATAGAAGTCGTTTCCTTCGCGAGTACGTTCGCCCACACCTGCAAACACGGAATAGCCACTATGCTCAATAGCGATGTTACGGATAAGCTCCATCATATTTACGGTCTTGCCCACACCGGCACCGCCGAACAGTCCGACCTTACCGCCCTTGGCAAACGGACACATAAGGTCGATCACCTTGATACCGGTTTCCAGTAACTCCGTAGATGCCGCAAGTTCTTCGTAGGTAGGCGCCTTACGGTGAATGGGCATTTTTTTCTTTTCGCCCACAGGACCCTTTTCATCGATAGGATTACCCAGTACATCCATAATGCGGCCAAGCGTTTCGGTACCGACAGGTACGGAAATCGGCGCTCCGGTATTTTTCACCGCCAAACCGCGGCGCAATCCTTCGGATGCACCCATGGCAATACAACGAACAACGCCATCGCCCAACTGCTGCTGCACTTCCAATGTCAGGTCAGACCCGTCGATTGTCAACGCATCATAAACTTTTGGAAGCGAGTCCCGCGGGAACTCGGCGTCAACGACTGCGCCAATCACTTGCACAATGTTGCCTGCACTCATTTCTTTATCCTCTAAGCCTGAATTATAAATTTGTTCTAAACTGCCGCTGCGCCGCCGACAATTTCTGAAATTTCCTGGGTAATCGCCGCCTGACGCGCCTTGTTATAACGTAGCGTCAAGTCATCAATCAGATTACCTGCATTGTCTGAAGCAGACTTCATCGCAACCATGCGGGAAGACTGCTCTGACGCCAGGTTTTCCACAACAGCATGGTAAACCTGGGTTTCAATATAACGAGTCAACAATTCATCAATAACCTTCTTGGCATCGGGCTCATATATGTAATCCCAATGATGTTTGGTTTCTTCCTCTTCTTCGCCGGTCAAAGGCAGCAGCGGTTCAACCACCGGTGTTTGGGTCATGGTATTAACAAAGCTGTTGTAAACGATAAACAGGCGATCAAGTTCTCCATCGACATATTTATCGAGCATTACCTTCACGGAACCAATAAGGTCCTCAATTTTCACCTCATCCCCAAGATGCGCCGTCTGCGACACGATATTGGCACGGAGACGCCTGAAAAAACCGGCCGCCTTATTACCAATGGTGCATACATCTATCTCAACATTTCTATCATGCCATGCCTTCATTTCATTGACCGATGCCTTGAAGGCGTTGGTATTCAAACCACCGCACAGACCGCGATCGGATGAGACAATAATAAAACCAACACGCTTGGCCTCGCGCTCGAACATAAAGGGATGACGGTATTCGGGATGGGCAAAGTGCAAATGACCCACTACGCTGCGAATTCTTTCCGCATACGGCCGGGCCTTCTGCATACGAACCTGTGCCTTGCGCATTTTACTTGCCGCCACCATTTCCATAGCGCGCGTGATCTTCTGAGTATTCTTAATACTCTTGATCTGATTGCGTATCTCTTTTCCGCTTGCCATATCTGCAGTCCGGCCCTAGCGCTTACCAGGAATGATTGGTTTTGAAGTCCTGCACCGCCGCTTTCAGGGCACCAGCTACTTCATCCGTGTATTCCATTTCAGTGTTGATCTTGGTCATCAATGCCGCCTGACTGGACTTCATGTAAGACTGTAAAGCGTCTTCGAATGCCACAACCTTGTCCACCGCGACGTCATCAAGAAAGCCTTCGTTAACTGCAAACAGAGATACCGCCATTTGCGCTACGGTCATGGGCGAATACTGCGACTGCTTCATCAACTCAGTAATACGCTGTCCACGCTGAATCTGTTTGCGAGTGGCCTCGTCCAGATCAGAAGCAAACTGTGCAAAGGCAGCCAATTCACGATACTGAGCCAGTGCCAGGCGCACACCACCACCCAGTTTCTTGATGATCTTGGTTTGCGCGGCGCCGCCTACGCGGGATACTGACAAACCGGCGTTGATAGCTGGACGGATACCGGCATTAAACAAATCGGTTTCCAGGAAGATCTGACCGTCTGTAATGGAGATGACGTTTGTCGGGACGAAAGCCGACACGTCACCGGCCTGGGTTTCAATAATGGGTAATGCCGTCAGTGAACCGGTTTTACCCTTCACTTTGCCGCCGGTAATTTTTTCCACGTGGTCTGCGTTTACCCGGGCAGCGCGCTCGAGCAAACGGGAATGCAGATAAAATACGTCACCGGGATAGGCTTCACGTCCGGGAGGACGGCGCAACAACAAAGAAACCTGGCGATAGGCCCAGGCCTGCTTGGTCAAGTCATCATAAACAATCAGGGCATCCTGGCCATTATCACGGAAATACTCACCCATGGTGCAGCCGGAGTAAGGGGCAATGAACTGCATGGCCGCAGATTCCGAGGCTGTTGCAGCGACAACAATGGTATGTTCCATGGCGCCGTGTTCTTCCAGCTTGCGCACGACACTGGCTACCGAAGACGCTTTCTGGCCGATGGCAACATAGATACAGGTTACCCCGGTACCTTTCTGGTTAATGATGGCATCCACAGCAACGGCGGTCTTACCCGTCTGGCGATCACCAATAATTAATTCGCGCTGACCGCGGCCGATCGGCACCATGGAGTCAATAGACTTCAGACCGGTTTGTACTGGCTGCGAAACTGACTGGCGGGCAATTACACCAGGAGCCACCTTTTCAATGGGTGAAGTGAGGGTAGTATTAATAGCGCCCTTGCCATCGATAGGTTGACCCAGCGCATTTACCACCCGGCCCTTAAGTTCTTCGCCAATAGGTACTTCCAGAATACGGCCGGTACATTTAACGCTGTCACCTTCAGTAATATGTTCATAGGCACCCATGATCACGGCGCCAACAGAGTCACGCTCCAAATTCAAGGCCAGGCCGTAGGTGTCACCGGGAAACTCGATCATTTCACCCTGCATCACATCGGACAAGCCGTGAATTCGACAGATACCGTCGGTTAATGAAACCACGGTGCCTTCGGTTCGCGCTTGCGCCTTTTTATCGAAACTTTCCAGGCGTTGTTTTATCAGTTCACTAATTTCTGAAGGATTCAGTTGCATTGCCACTATCCCTTAATGATTAAGTTGTGATGACAGTTCACGCAAATAACCCTTTACGGAACCATCGATAATTAAGTCACCGGCACGAATTACCACGCCGCCCACCAGGCTCTTGTCGACGGTGCTGACAAGATTGATTTCGCGTCCGAGTTTTTTCTTAAGACCTGCTGCAATAGCGTTACTTTGCTCACCGGTCAATTTGTAGGCCGAAGTCACATGCGCCTCAACACTGCCTTCCTCATCGGCCTTAAGCTGCTCGAACAACGCCACGATCTCCGGCATTAGAACCAGGCGGCGATTTTCCAGCAACAGGCGTAAAAAATTCAGGCCAGCCTCATCAATACGCTCACCACAAACATCCGCGATTACTTCTGCAATTTTCTCCCGGGGCACACCAGGGTCATCCACCAGATCACTGATGATTTCATCGGCGACCACGGCCTTTATCCATTGCAACAGCTCGGAGGTTTTGGACAGAGTGTTCCTCTCTTTTGCCAGAGCAAAAACCGCTTCTGCGTAAGGACGAGCCAGTGTTTTTCTTTCAGCCATGATAGATCTCTAAAGCTGCTTCACCAGGTTGTCGACAAGTTGTGAATGAGCTTTTTCATCCACTTCCTTTTCCAGAATCTTGCCGGCGCCAGCCACAGCCAATTCTGCCACTGCCTTACGCAACTGCTCTCTTGCACGATTGATTTCCTGTTCGATTTCACCTCTGGCACCTGCGATGATGCGATCAGCGTCCTCTTTAGCCTTTTCTTTAGCTTCGTCGGAAATTTCACCGGCACGTTTTTCGGCATTGCTGACAATATCAGCTGCCTTGCCTTTGGCGTCGTGCATAACTTCTACTGCGCGCTTCTTGGACAACTCCAGCTCGTGCCTGCCTTTCTCACCGGCGGCCAGGTCATCGGCAATTTGCTGCTTGCGGTTACGCAGCGCCTGCATAATCGGAGGCCACACGAACTTCATGCAGAAAATTACGAATAACGCGAAAACGATGGACTGCCCGATTAAGGTCAAATTTATATTCATACCGGAACCTTAAGGTCTTGGAAAATAAAAATTGATAATTGGCCTAGCCACCGACCACGGCGAACAGGATGTACATGGAGATACCTACTGCGATCATCGGCACCGCGTCAACAAGACCCATAACGATAAAGAATTGGGTACGCAGCATAGGAATCAATTCGGGCTGACGGGCAGCACCTTCAAGAAAGCGTCCGCCGAGGATACCGATACCCACAGCAGCGCCCAATGCACCCAGGCCCATCATGATTGAACCAGCGATATATAACAACGCGTTTTCCATTTTTGTCTCCTGTAAAAGTAAGCTTTAAAATCAGTAAAAATCAGTGTGCATGATGCGCCATATCCAGATACACGATTGTGAGCGTCATAAAAATAAACGCCTGCAGTGTAATAATAAGAATATGGAATATGGCCCAACCCAGCTGTAGAAAACCACCGAAAACACCCAGCGCCAGACCTGCGTTGAACATCAGCGCGATCAGAATAAAAATCATTTCGCCAGCGTACATGTTTCCGAACAAACGAAGCGCCAATGAGATGGGTTTGGCAATCAATGAAACAAATTCGAGGATAAAGTTTACCGGGATGAACACGGTTTGAATGATGGCGTTCTTTGACTGGAAGGGCTGCAGGGTCAGTTCACCCATAAAGCCGCCAATACCTTTTACTTTAAAGCTGTAATACAACACCAGAAAGAAAACAGCGAAAGCCATGCCAAAGGTGGCATTGGGATCGGTGGTCGGCACCACTTTCATGTACACGTGATGGGGATCGGCACCAAAAGCATGAACGCCAACCCATGTGGCAACCTGAGGAATCCAGTCCACCGGCACCAAGTCCATCAGGTTCATCAAAAAGATCCAGATAAATATGGTGAGGGCCAACGGGGCTACCAGGTCATTCCTGCCACTGAACGACCCGCGTACGCTGGTATCAATAAACTCAACAATCCACTCGACAAAATTCTGTAGTCCACCGGGCACACCGGCAGTCGCATTTTTGGCAGCTTTTCGAAATAGCCATAAAAACAGCAGGCCGAGCACAACAGAATATCCCATGGTGTCCACGTGAATTGCCCAGAAACCCATTTCCTTCGCCTGCTCAGCACTATGTGCCAACCCCCAGGTGCCATCGGGGTGCTGGCCAAAGGTAAGATTCTGCAAGTGATGCTTGATGTAACCGGCTGAGGTGACCGTTTCGCTCGACATGAATTAAATTAAATCCTGTATGTTCAATCGCAACTGCTACGAAATTCTTGTTGGTTCTCTAAAATTCCTAACCTTTACTAAACACTGCTGCCAGGTACCCTGCCTGCGATATAACGAAACCTGCTAGCAGCGGCAATGGGGCCAGTTTTAGCGCCCCCATACCAATCGCCAAAGCGACCAACACAAAAATAAATCGCTGAATAGCGCCCCCATACACCGCCAATGCGCTGCCGGCACTATTGTCCCGGGCCAATTCAGCCGCCTGGGCCACCCGGCGACCCATCCACCAGGTTCCTGCCAGGGTTACACTGCCGCCGTAGATTACTGAAAAAACGGCGCCGATCCCGGCAATTGCCATAACAACCAAAACAACAATCAGGACCAGTATGGCCTGGGCAACCAACACCCGGAGGATGTCTCGCTGTAACGAATCTGTGATGGCTCTCATAATTCAGCCCTTGCCGGCGTTTTCAGCGATTGAACTGAATCTTGGGGGGCCTATAAGCGCGGCGAAGTATAAAGACAGGTCACTGAGGGGTCAATATAGACTAAATGTGGATGAATGCGAGACTCGCTCACAAAAGTGCCATCTGAACAGCAAGACTCAATAGCAGATAGCTATCAGAAGGCCATATATAAGGTAAGTAATGACTTACTCAGATGGTGCAGCCGGCTGCGGTGACGCGGTGTCCGGACTCGGCATATCCGAATTTGGTGCCATTGGGGTGGTTGACGGCTGGGCAGGGACAGTGCCGCCAAGCGGAACAGGCTCGTTGGCCGGCGGTGACGGGGGTAAAACACCGTCTTTAGCCAGGGTTGGTGCCATTTTATTGGCTTGTTCAATTTCCGCCGGCGTCATTTTGGCCTGCAAAATATCCCGGCGTTGAGCCGCCTGGATATTGCCCTGATTGGCCGACAGGATATACCAGGCCAATGCCGGGGCTTTGTTGTCCTTCATATAAAACCCGAATTCAAACAGAATACCCATTTCCAGCTGGGCCTCGGGATTACCCAGCTTGGCCGCCTTGAGCACATCGTCCGGCCCTTTCCACTGAGACGGGTTCATGGGAACGGTGGCTGCCTTGGTCGGTTTATCAGCAGCCGGCATCACCGGCGCGGTTTTGGTGTCATCGGCCGCCAGGCCTATGTTAGTGCCCGCGGCGATCAGAATCAGAGCTGCCCAAACTTTAATCATTATTAAATTATCCTTTCTATACCGGCAGATAGTCAATACTCTTAATATATAGTATTAACAGTCACCCAATGCCAGCATCAAATTTACTTTATATGCGCCAAAATCCCGTCCAGCTCGTCATTACTATTGAAATCAATGGTGAGCTTTCCGCCACCCTTGGCGGTCTGGATGATTCGCACCCTGGCACCCAAAGTATCTGACAACTTTTCCTGCAGCATGCGTACATCCGGATCCAGTCGCGCTCCAGATTTGGTTTTTTTGGTACTCGCACTGCTTTCGAGATACTTGCGCACCAGGCGCTCTGTTTCTCTTACCGACAAGTCCTTGCTTACTACTTCCCGGGCGGCACTGGATTGAGCTGTGCCAGTCAGGCCCAACAATGCCCTTGCATGGCCCATATCCAGATCACCATGATCCACCATTTTGCGCACATCTTCGTTGAGAGTCAGCAGTCTCAGTAAGTTGGATACCGCTGCTCGGGAACGACCCACGGCGTCGGCCACCAATTGGTGGGTCATACCAAATTCGTCTATGAGTCGCTGCAAGGCCGAAGCCTCTTCCACCGGATTCAGGTTTTCCCGCTGAATATTTTCGATCAGCGCGACAGCAATGGCGGCTTCATCAGGAATATTGCGCACCACGGCCGGAATGGAGTCCAGCCCCGCCAACTGGGAGGCGCGCCAGCGCCGCTCGCCGGCAATGATTTCGTACTCACCGGTAGGCAGTTCGCGCACGACAATAGGTTGAACCACCCCCTGGGCCCGGATAGACACAGCCAATTCCTGCAATGCCTCTTCGCGCATATGGTGGCGTGGCTGATACTTGCCGCGCTTGAGCAGCTCTATGGGAAGCTGGCGTAGCTCGCCTTCTTTGTCGCCAGCAGTGGCCATATCCAGGCCACCACCTAACAGGGCATCCAGACCGCGGCCCAGACGGGGTTTTTTTACTGTCATGAAGCTTTACCTACTGTGGTTTCTGCCGTCTCGCGACGTAATAACTCACCGGCCAATGCCAGATAAGCCTCAGCGCCCTTGGACCGCATGTCGTATGTGATAACAGGTTTACCGTAGCTGGGCGCCTCAGCCAGGCGCACATTACGGGGAATAATGGTTCGATAGAGTTTATCGCCAAAATGAGAACGCAATTGCGCCGACACTTCATTGGCTAAATTGTTTCTGGGGTCATACATCGTGCGCAACAATCCGGCAATCTGTAATTTGGGATTCAGTGTCTGTCGCACCTTTTTTATTGTGGTGACCAATGCCGTTAATCCTTCCAGGGCATAATACTCACACTGCATGGGAATCAGCACCGATTCCGCTGCCGCCATGGCGTTTACCGTGAGAAGATTTAGCGCTGGCGGGCAGTCAATCAGAATATAATCGTACAGGCCACGTACCGATTCCAGCGCGTTGCGTAAACGACGCTCGCGCTGATCCAGGCTAATAAGCTCTACCTCGGCACCGGAAAGCTGGCTGTTGGCGGGCACCAGATCATATTCACCTTCCACGGTCATAATGGCCTCACCGATAACATTGGCCCCGATCAGGATTTCGTAGGTGCTGACTCGCAGCGACTCTTTATTGACGCCGCTACCCATGGTGGCATTGCCTTGAGGATCCATATCAATCAGCATCACCTTGCGTCTGGTCTTGGCAAGAGATGCGGCAAGATTAATACTGGTTGTTGTCTTGCCAACACCACCTTTCTGGTTGGTGATAGCAATCACTTTTCCCATTAACTGGCTCCTCTGAATCATCTGTGTAGTATTTATGCGCTGGTTCGCTCGATAATTATCGCGTGGCGATCCTCATCAAGATCCGGTACTGACAGGGATTCTACACCAATTACCTTGAACCCCTTGGGTAGCTCTTTAAGCTCAGACTCCGGAAATACGCCTTTCATGGCGATTATCCTGCTACCGGGTGCACATAAATGCTTGACTGCCTTTACCAGCTCGGCCAAAGAAGAGAACGCCCGGGAAGTGAGAGTATCGAATTTTTCGGTTGGGTGGAATTTCTCTACACGTTCCTGAACAATATCAATGTTTTCCAGTTCCAGGTCTGCCACCACTTGCGTCAGAAAACGGGTCTTTTTGCCATTGCTGTCCAGTAACGTAAAAAAGGAATCAGGCTCCGCCACCGCCAGCGGCAAACCCGGAAATCCTGCGCCAGAGCCCACATCCAGGATTTGACTGCCATGCAACAGCGGCAAAATGCTCAGGCTGTCGAGAATATGGCGTGTAATCATTTGTTCCGGTTCGCGCACCGCGGTCAGGTTATAGGCGCTGTTCCACTTTTCCAGCTCCAGCACATATTTAACCAGCGTTTTCTTGCCCCTCGGATTGATTTCTACGCCCAGCGCATCCAATCCCCGCGAAAGTTTGTGTAGTAATACGTCTGACATATCGGTATCTGTTTTTTATAAATAATGTTGTCGACTTGTTTTTTAATTAGGCGTTAATGCCTGGTCAGTCATCTTGCCCAATGCCTGGGACATTTTCGCTACCGCCTCCCCTTGATCACTAATACCATGGCGCTTGGCAATATAGGCAGGGTCGTTATAAACCAACCATGTCTGTCCTTTTTCATCCTGCCAGACCAGCACCTTCATGGGCAAATCCAGACCCGCCGCAGGATTACTCTTAATCAGTGGCGTACCCAGCTTTGGATTACCAAATATCAGTAATTCAGTGGGCCGTATTTTTAAACCGACGCTGGCGGCGTTTTCAAAGTGATTTACATGAGCAAACACCCGGATACCTTTTTGCGCCAACACCGCTTTCAGGCGCTTTATGGTTTTCTCCGTGCTGTATTCACTTTTCTTGACAATCAGACCGCTTTGGCCGGCATGACTAACCGGAACCACCAGGGAAATCAATACAAGCAAAACGCCGATGTATTTCATTTTTAATTCTCCTGTTTTTGTAATTATGTTCTCACTGTCGGGTTGCTAACCGCAAGCAGTGTTTTTTGTGCAGAACCGGAGCCAGGCAACGCTCTGTCTTGGAAATTAAACCCTTTATCCAATGGGGTCTGTTTTTCCCTGGATAGTGCGCGATAAGCTGCTATTTCATACGGTACGGTCAGCAGGATACGGCCGTTTCGTATAAGAATTTACCGAAGGAGAAAATCATGAGCATTCGTATGTCTGTATTCACTGCTTTACTTATTGCCAGCGGCAGCGCCGTAGCAACAGAAGCCACCCAAACAACCGAGCCGGCAGCGGTTCAAGAAAGCGAACAGATCCAGCAAGCTGCCGGCAGTGTCGCCCGCG